>OIXA01000134.1_pt1 | contig 99389 bp, 81 predicted proteins | sample 1587721 | NCBI WGS metagenome assembly OIXA01 (sample SAMEA3888900, study PRJEB22519) | human gut metagenome | biome: human gut; feature: human-associated habitat; material: faeces | place: Denmark | collected 2013 | reverse complement strand
AAGAAGATGTCGACCGAGGCACGCAAGTCGCTCGAGAAGTTCTTCGGCAAGAGCGTCTATCTGCACACATTCGTAAAGGTGGACAAGGACTGGCGCAGCTCAAAGCGCGAACTCGACAGCTTCGGATATAACCCGGAGTGAGAGTTTTGAATTTTGAGTTTTGAATTTTGAATTATCGGCTGTGCCGATTTTGAGTTGTTCAATTTTGAATTATGAATTCTCAACTCATAACTCTTAATTCCTAATTCATAAATTCAAAATGCGCATAGCGCACAATTCAAAACTCAAAACTCAAAACTCAAAATTGCGACAGCTTCGCTGCCGCTTCCCCCTGAATAGCAAAGAGGGGATACTCTCGTCAGAATGGCGAGGGCCGGAGTGGGTCAGCTTCGGAAAATCATTAACAAGGATGCAGAGACCACATCCTACAAGCCTCCGTGTGATGCGGAGGAAAGAATGACTAAAACATTATGGCAAATTTAGTGGCAATAGTGGGACGCCCCAATGTGGGCAAGTCGACACTGTTCAACCGCCTGACCAAGACTCGTCAGGCTATCGTTAGCGACACAGCCGGCACTACACGCGACCGCCAGTATGGCAAGTGCGAGTGGAACGGTCGCGAGTTTTCTGTTGTAGACACCGGTGGATGGGTGGTTAAGAGCGATGACATCTTCGAAGATGCCATCCGCAAGCAGGTTATCGTGGCTACAGAAGAGGCCGACCTTGTGCTCTTCCTCGTCGATGTACAGACCGGATTGACCGACTGGGACCAGGATGTGGCAACAATTCTGCGCCGCACAAAGCTCCCCGTTATCCTCGTCGCCAACAAGACCGACAACAACGACCAGATTTACGATGCTGCCGAGTTCTACGCTCTGGGACTTGGCGAACCACAATGTATCTCGTCAGCAACGGGCAGTGGTACGGGCGATTTGCTCGACCTCGTACTCTCGAAGCTTAAGCCCGACACCAGGGAAGAGGTTGAAGACGGCATTCCTCGTTTTGCCGTCGTAGGACGTCCTAACGCGGGCAAGAGTTCTATCATCAACGCTTTCATCGGCGAGGACCGCAACATCGTGACCGAGATAGCAGGCACTACACGCGACTCAATATACACACGATTCGACAAGTTCGGCTTCGACTTCTATCTTGTCGACACTGCAGGTATACGCCGTAAGAACAAGGTGTCGGAAGACCTTGAGTTCTATTCGGTGATGCGCTCGATACGCGCCATTGAGAATTCTGACGTGTGCATACTCATGCTCGATGCTACACGAGGCATCGAAGCACAGGACATGAACATCTTCCAGCTCATTCAGCGCAACAACAAGTCGCTTGTCGTTGTGGTGAACAAGTGGGACCTGGTAGAAAACAAGGACCAGGCTGTCATCAAGACATTCGAAAACGCCATACGCAACCGCATGGCTCCGTTTGTCGACTTCCCCATTATCTTCGCCTCGGCATTGACAAAGCAGCGCATATTCAAGGTGCTCGAAACAGCCAAGCAGGTATATCAGAACCGTAAGGCACACGTAGGCACATCAAAACTCAACGAGGTTATGCTGCCGCTGATTGAGGCATATCCGCCACCATCAATCAAGGGCAAGTACATCAAAATCAAGTATTGCACACAGTTGCCCAATACTCAGATACCGTCGTTCGTGTTCTATGCCAACCTGCCACAGTACATCAAGGAGCCGTATCGACGTTTCCTGGAGAACAAGATACGCGACAACTGGTCGATGCACGGATGCCCCATCAACGTATTCATACGTCAGAAGTAAAAGGCAAATATATTAAGGAGGGTATGGCAGGAATGCCATGCCCTCTTATTGTTTATATAATTATTATTCATGAAAGTATGCGACACATTAAATATATAATATATGTAGGCATTGCTATGACACTTCTTGCTGCCTCTTCGTGCAGCCCCGCTAAGCCACAGAATCCCAACGAACTCGCCGTCCGTGCCGCCAAGGTGTATTACGACTATCTTATAGCAGGCAATTTCGAGGCTTATGTCGACGGATTCTACCGTCCCGACAGCATACCAGGCAGCTATCGCGAGCAGCTGATAGTCAATGCCAAGCAGTATATGGGACAACTTAAGGACGACCATAGCGGACTCGCGGCTGTGCAGGCAATAAGTGCCAAGACCGACACGGTACGCCATGTGGGACGCGCTTTTCTTATGCTTTGTTTCGCCGACAGCACCAAGGAGGAGATAGTAGTGCCCATGGTGTTGCATGACGGCAACTGGTATTTGAAATGAAGACAAGCCTATTAAGACGCAATCAATAGACGATTGTGTGTTTTTTCTTTTGCGCTTTCGCTCATTTACATTAACTTTGCATAACTGTACAGCTAAAGTTATTTCATGAACAACATATCTGAACTTTTGGACCAAATAAGCAGTCCCGACGATTTGCGACACCTAAGCGTGGCACAGTTGCCCGAATTGTGTGCCGAACTGCGTCGCGACATTGTTGACGAGTTGTCGGTCAATCCTGGACACCTTGCTTCGTCGCTCGGCGTTGTCGAGCTGACGGTGGCTTTGCACTATGTGTTTAGCACACCGTACGACCGCATCGTGTGGGATGTGGGACATCAGGCTTATGGTCATAAGATACTAACCGGCCGAAAAGACACGTTCTGCACCAACCGCAAACTGCATGGCATACGCCCATTCCCGACTCCGATGGAGAGCGAGTACGACACATTCACGTGTGGACACGCTTCCAACTCCATTTCGGCAGCGCTCGGTATGGCTGTCGCTGCACGCAAAACCGGACACGACGACCGTCATGTAGTGGCAGTGATAGGCGATGGTGCCATGTCTGGAGGGCTCGCTTTTGAGGGACTCAACAACGTGTCGTCGTCGCCCAACGACCTGCTTATTGTGCTCAACGACAACGATATGAGCATCGACCGTGCTGTTGGAGGTATGGAGAAGTATCTTCTTAATCTCGACACCAATGCCACTTACAACCGCTTGCGCGACAAGGCTTCCAAGTGGTTGCACTCCATGGGCTATCTCAACGACGACCGTCGCAAGGGCATTATTCGTCTTAACAATGCCCTGAAGTCGGCTCTCTCGCATCAGCAGAATGTCTTTGAGGGAATGAACATACGCTACTTCGGCCCCTTCGACGGCAACGATGTGTGCGAGACTGTGCGCATACTCGAACAGTTGAAGAATATGCGCGGCCCCAAACTACTCCACCTCCACACCGTCAAAGGCAAAGGTTATGAACCCGCCGAACGCGAGGCTACCATATGGCATGCCCCCGGCAAGTTCGACCCCGAGACCGGTGAACGCATTCCCGATACTGCCGATCCATATCCATTGAAGTATCAGGAAGTGTTCGGACGAACGCTTCTTGAACTTGCCGAAGCCAATCCCAACATCGTAGGCGTCACTCCAGCCATGCCAACGGGATGCTCTATGGACATAATGATGCATGCAATGCCCGACCGTGTGTTTGATGTCGGCATTGCCGAAGGACATGCCGCCACGTTTGCAGCGGGTATGGCAAAGGACGGATTGATGCCGTTCTGCAACATATACAGTGCCTTCGCACAGCGTGCTTACGACAATATCATACACGATGCAGCCATCCTTAATCTCCCCGTTGTATTCTGTTTCGACCGCGCCGGACTTGTTGGCGAGGACGGACCTACGCATCATGGCGTGTTCGACATTGCCGCTTTGCGTCCCGTTCCCAACCTCACGTTGTGCTCGCCGATGGACGAATGCGAGCTCAGACGAATGATGTACACAGCCCAACTGCCCGGTATGGGCACGGTGGTGATACGCTATCCGCGTGGCAAGGGAGTGAAACGCGACGACTGGCATTGCGAGTTTGAAGCCATTCCGATAGGCAAAGCACGCCAGATAAGCGACGGCAGCGACGTGGCGGTATTGAGTTACGGTCCGATGGGAAATGATGTGCAGAAAGCAATAAGCCAGTTGCACGATGAAGGAAGTCCTCTGAGTGTGGCACACTACGACATGCGTTTCTGCAAACCGCTTGATACGGATGTGCTTGAGAGCGTGTCGCAGCGCTTCAGCCGCATCGTCACCGTTGAAGACGGACAACTTGCAGGTGGTTTCGGTTCTGCTGTGCTCGAATGGTTGAGTGACAATGGCAAGACTACAAGAGTGCGTCGCATAGGATTGCCCGACCGATTCATCGAACACGGAACGGTAAACGAGTTGCGTCATATTGCCGGTACCGACATCGAATCGATAAAGCAGGCAATCAACGACAATTAAACATATCCACTCCAACAACCCAACATATCCACCCCCAACAACCCAATATGAAGATAATTATAGCTGGCGCATACGCCATCGGTACTCATCTTGCACGTCTGCTCTCGCGCGATCATGACGATATAGTAGTCATGGATAACGACGAGGAGCGACTCTCGCGTATTGGTTCGGATGTAGACATACTCACAATGGAGGCTTCGTCTACCAGTGTCAAGGCGCTTAAGAAGGCAGGAGCGGAGAGTGCCGATTTGTTTATTGCTGTAACTCCCGATGAAAGTCAGAACATGGCATCGTGCGTTCTTGCCAAAGCTCTTGGCACAAGAAAGACGGTGGCTAAGATAGACAACTCGGAATATATCGAACCCGACCTCAAAGAGTTCTTTGCCGGACTCGGAGTCAGCTCGATAATCTATCCAGAGATGCTCGCAGCCACAGACATAAACAACGGACTCAAGATGTCGTGGGTGCGCCAGCGTTGGGACGTTCACGGTGGAGCGCTTGTCATGCTTGGTGTCAAGCTGCGCGAGTCGTGTACGATACTCGACCGCCCTATGCGCGACATCTGCGGTCCGGAAGACCCCTATCACATCGTAGCCATCAAGCGCCAGGGCGAAACCATCATCCCTGGAGGTAACGATTGTCTGCAGATGTACGACATGGCTTACTTCATGACAACCCGCCAATTCATTCCATACATACGCAAAATCGTCGGCAAGGAACATTATGTCGATGTGAAGAACGTGATGATAATGGGCGGTGGAGCTACAGCTGTACGCACCGTAAAGACCATGCCCAGCTATATGGACGTGAAGATTATAGAGGCTGACGAGCAGCGTTGCGAGCGTCTTAACTCTATACTTGAAAACGACAAGGCGCTTGTCATCAACGGCGACGGACGCGATTTGTCGCTACTTATCGAAGAAGGCATCAAGAATACGCAGGCCTTTGTTGCGCTCACCGGAAATGCCGAGACCAACATTCTGGCTTGTCTTACAGCCAAGCGAATGGGTGTGCGCAAGACAGTGGCAATGGTCGAGAACATCGACTATGTAAGTATGGCTGAAAGTCTGGACATCGGTACTATCATCAACAAGAAGTCGATAGCCGCCAGCCATATCTATCAGATGATGCTCGATGCCAACGTTCACAATGTGCGTTTTCTCATGACAGCCAATGCCGACGTTGCCGAATTCATCCCGTCGGAGGGTTCCAAGGTTACACAAAAGCCCGTTAAAGACCTCGGATTGCCTAAGGGTATGACCATAGGTGGACTCGTTCGCGACGGTCAGGGACTGCTTGTGTCGGGTAACACATTGATTCACCCGGGCGATTCGGTTATGGTGTTCTGCCATAACGTCAACATGAAGAAGATTGAAAAGTTCTTCCTATGATAAATCTAAAGCTTATATATAAGATTATAGGGTCGTTGCTCTTCATCGAGGCTATGATGCTGTTGTTGTGTCTTGGCGTTTCGGTGTATTATCACGAGGACGACCTTATGGCGTTTGCATTGTCTGTGGCAATATCGGCGGGCACCGGACTGGTGCTGCGATTGTTTGCGCGCAACTGCGACAACACTCTTTCACGACGCGATGCCTATCTTGTGGTAACGCTCACGTGGACGGTTTTCTCGCTGTTCGGAACGCTTCCGTTCCTCTTGGGAGGCTATCTGCATTCTTTCACCGACGCTTTCTTCGAGACGATGTCGGGATTTACCACTACCGGAGCTACCATAATAGACAATGTAGACGTCCTGCCGCACGGCATTTTGTTTTGGCGTTCGTTCACGCAGTGGCTTGGCGGTCTGGGAATAGTATTCTTTACGATTGCCCTTTTGCCCTCGCTTGTAGGCGGTAGTGTCAAGGTTTTTGCCGCAGAAGCTACCGGACCCATCAAGACCAAGCTCCACCCACGCCTCAGTACCAACGCCAAGTGGATATGGGTGGTATACATCTGTATCACCGTGTTGTGCATTTTGGCTATGTGGTGTGCCGGTATGGACTTGTTCAGTAGCGTCAACTACAGCTTCACAACGGCTGCCACGGGTGGATTTGCCACCCATAACGACTACAGTTATCTCACTCCTGTAGTGCAATACATCGTCACCTTCTTTTGTTTTGTATCGGGCATCAACTTCACGATGCTCTATATTTCCGTGTCGCAACGCAAGCCCAGCACGCTTCTGAAGAGTGCTGAGTGCAGATTCTATCTGTTTGTGGTGCTTGCTTTCGCTGGCTTTATAGCGTTTGAGTTGATGTGGAAGAACGGTTATGAGTTTGAACCGGCAGTTCGAAGTGCCTTGTTCCAGGTGGTGTCGTTCATCACCACAACGGGTTTGCTTTCCGACGACCCTGCCGTATGGCCCCACGTTACATGGGTGGTATTGGCAATTTGTATGTTCTTCGGAGCTTGCTCGGGTTCTACGAGCGGTGGATTCAAGTGCATACGTTGCGTAATGCTGTTGAAGATCATTAAGAACGAGTTCCGTCAGATGCTGCATCCCAATGCCGTGTTGCCTATGCGTGTCGACGGCACCAACGTTCCTTCGTCGAAGCGTGTGACGCTGCTCGCTTTCCTTTCGACTTATCTCATTCTGTGCCTGTTCTGCTCGTTCTCGATGATAGCGATGGGTATAGACAATACCAATGCCATAACCATCACGCTAAGTGCGCTGGGCAACGTCGGTCCGACGCTCGGAACGGAGATTGGTCCAACCATGTCGTGGAGCGAACTGCCTATTGCAGCCAAGTGGATATGCTCGGTGCTGATGCTCATCGGACGTCTTGAGATATTCAGCGTGCTCGTAATATTCACACCGCAATTCTGGAAGGAGAACTAACCATACGGCGGAGCCGTATGGAATTAGGAATTAGGAGTTTTGAATTTTGAATTGTTCTCGGCTTCCGCCTGCGATTTTGAATTTCTGAATTATGATTAATAACATTTACTAAATACAACAATTATGGAACCAATGAAGTTTAACGCGCTGCTCAAGTCAACGATTTGGGGTGGCGAGAAGATTATCCCTTTCAAGCATCTTGATGTTAAGCAGGAGAATGTAGGCGAAAGCTGGGAGATTTCTGGAGTGCCAGGCAATGAGACAGTGGTTGCCAATGGCGAGTTTGCCGGCAAGAAACTCAATGAGGTTGTTGCCGAACTGAAGGAGAAACTCGTAGGTAAGGAGAACTACGAGCGCTTCGGCAATGAGTTCCCGCTGCTCATCAAGTTTATCGATGCACGTCAAGACCTCTCTATACAGGTTCATCCTACCGACGAGATTGCCAAGCGTCAGGGCAAGGAGCGTGGCAAGACAGAGATGTGGTATCTGCTCGACTCTGACAAGGACGCTACTTTGCTGTGCGGTCTGAAGCAGCAGATCACACCTACACAGTATGCCGAAATGGTTGCCAACGACACCATTTGCGATGCCATTGCACGCTACGATGTCAAGGAGGGCGACTGCTTCTTCCTGCCCGCAGGACGTATCCACGCCATCGGTACCGGCTGTTTCCTCGCCGAGATACAGCAGACCAGCGACGTGACATATCGCATCTACGACTTCAAGCGCAAGGACAAGGACGGCAACTATCGTGAGTTGCACACCAAGCAGGCTGCCGAGTGCATCAACTATAATGTTGAGAGCAACTATCGCACCGAATATACTCCGCAGAAGAACCAGGGTGTGAGCCTCGTTCAGTGTCCTTACTTCAACACTGCTGTCTACGATCTCGACGAGCCGATGACGCTCGACTACTCTGAACTCGATAGCTTCGTTATCCTCATCGGCCTTAAGGGTGAGGCTACTATCACCGACAACGAGGGCAACACCGTCACTCTGAGCGCCGGCGAGAGCATGCTTGTGCCTGCAACTACCGAGACTCTGAAGATTGAGGGAACGCTGAAGTTTCTGGAGACTTACGTATAGGAAAGCCTCAGAAAGTCCCAGACTCATCCCTCGCAAAGCCCCTCCCTCTTGCCCCTCCCCCGTAGAGAGGGGAGCGGTATGCACTGTTTGCTTATAGGAGGTGGAATGTGCTGTTGGCTTATAAGTGCGGTATGCACAGTTTGCTTATAAAAATACGCCCTGTAAAGGCAGAAGCATTGACAGTTAATGCTTTCGCCTTTACAGGGCATTTTTCGTATATTAATCATTGTATTGTTATCGACCGCTACTCTTCAAATTCCCTTTCATGGTCTTCGAAGAAGTCATAACAGAGTCGGCATAAACAATAAAAGAACAACAAAAACAACATTCTCTTTCTTCCATTCATAATGGATAATGTTGTTTTTGTTGTTCTTTTTATTATTGTTTGATTCAATATTTTTTATAATATTTCTATTAGAAAGCATAACCCTTTTCGGCATACTTGTTGTACCCGAAGTGTGCAACATAATCGCTACATCATCTTCAGATTTTGGAAAAATTAAATCACTTTTAGGAACAGGACAATGCTTTTGACCTGTTTGTATTACAGGCGTTCCATCTATTATTAAAATTGTAATATCATATGAATATTCTCTTAGCCTCTCCTTAAGTTTATCCAAGAACATGCTACTGGTAATAATCAAATCTATCTCACAGTATGTCAACGTGCTACACAGTTCTGGTGCCATGGTTTGCACTCCAATTGGCACAACAATACGATTAGCAAATAAAATTGAAAAGTAACTTATAGCGTATTCAATTGAATTTGGCAAGAAAATAGCTATATTTTTTGATGATTTTATAAATGGATACATTTCTTGTTCTAAAATCTTAGATTGTTTATACCATTGTTTGTAATTTATCTCTTCATTTCCCTTTTTTATCGCTACTTTAGAATTGTTTTTTTGTCTAATAAGTAAATCCTTTAATAACACTATCATCTTCTCCTATATAGACATATTAGGTTGATAGATTATTCTATCAAAACATTGAAGAGCATCTTTTGTTATTTGCTCAATGTAAGGATTAATATAAAAAACTGTATTTCCTTTGCGAAAAAGTTTAACTTCATGTGTTGTTACTTCTTGCTGTTCAGAAAGATATGATCCTTGTCTTTTGTACATAATTTGGTTATAATTTTTGCACATACGACTACATTTATTATTTATTACAAATTTTTCTCTTTCTTCTAGTTCTAACATACGCATCATACACTGACGACCAGTTGTTACATATCCAAAAGGTATGTACAGTGATAATGGCATATTAACTTCCTTACTTAAAAAGTCAAAACCTTGTGGCAAAAAGTCTAACTCTACTCTATTTATATTATTGTCTTTAAGAAAATTTTGATAATTTTTTGATGTTATACTAGGTCTTCTAAGATAACGTAAACCATCTTCACTAAATACATTTTCATAATCATTTTGACTCAACCTAGGATCTCGCAAAGTCTTATCTATCATTCTTCCTGCAATAATCTTTAAACTATTATATTTTTCTTTAATAATTCTATATACCCCCCAATCATTAAAGACAACCTCTGCATCAAATTGCTTTTGCACTAAATACATTAATAAGGACTCTATCTTCTTTAATCCATAATCTGAACATATTGGGGTAACTAATGTCATTTGTAAACCAAGCTCTTTTACCTTTTGAAACACAGTATTTAATTGTTCTTTATTTGGTAATAAATATTGGCAAAACTCACTACCAAAATACACTCGGGTAAGTGGATACTCTTTAATAAGTTCTATGCAATGCTTTCGGTATCCAATCAAATCTCTTTCCAAATTATTGTTACCAGATATTATGCACTCATTATTCCAATTCTCTAATTGGAACAAATCTTCTGTACGGTTAATTAATATAGCTAATTCTTTCATGTTTTTCTGTCACCTTTTTATACTGTCAAATAACATCTACTCTTTAAATCACACATTTCAGGTATTCCTAAAACCTTTTTTCCGTATTCTCTTATAGATGCAGCATCTTTTCCATTTTCTGCCATAGATATAGCCCTCTTAACATATCTAATCAAAGATAACTTTTCACCTATAGTTATACCTCTCCCGGATATTTTTAATGTAGTGATGTTTGACTGCTTAATCAACTGAGGAATTGCACAAATACCACACCCAACATATGGCCAACCATTAACTTTTGCATCCACCGATGGATAAGGTTTTGTCCAATTCTTAAAGCACAATTCATTTTCTGATAATTTCTGAATTTCTTTATATGTAAAATCCTTATCATCAGTACGATAATAACTATATTCCCATTGATCACAACAAAAATTTCCGACACCATGTAGGGCTTTACAATTCCCATCATCGTAGATACATTTTCCTTCTAATATAAAACATTCATACTCTATATTAGGCTCAGCATTTGTAATTTCTATAATTTCGTCTAACGTAATGTGTCTTGGAAAAGTAATGCGTGTTATACCCATCTCCTTAAAGAATTTAACAGCATAGGAGTTATAAATAGATTGGCATGTACTTAATACAAGTGAAATATCAGGATAATTGTTTCTTATATAATTAATTAAACCAACATCAGTGATAATGACACCTGATATATCTAACATTTTAATTTCATCCAAAATCATATTCAGTTCTTCATATGACTCTTGTGGATAAAAAAAGAAATTTAAAGTTACATATAACTTACAATTTACTTCTCTAACTTTATCAGCTAATTCCTTTAAATTGTTTATATCGGTAATGTTTTGACTAATACCATCCCTTTTGTTGTTAGAAATTTGCATTATTCTATATGTTCCATCTTGATATAAACTTTTGTTGTACTTCTTTATCCAGTAGTATGGTACATATCCACAAAAAAACTCTTCGGCTCCAGCCTTTTTCAAAAGTTCAACTTCATTAGCGGTATTTACGGGTGTTAAAATTTTCATATAAATATTCCTCTCATATATATTAGACTCTTTAAAAAATACGTTCAAATCACAAAAATTGTTCATAAATAGGTCATTAGATATGAACATTCTCTTTCCAAATTTTATATAACAGTATTCGATTTCGTTAACAACACTTTCTATACCGTGCCATTAGGACAAAATTATAAAAAACAGTATTAAATCATTTGACTCAAGGATTACGTTGTTAAATTATATCTTAGAAACTAAATAGTGTTCTGAAATATTTATTTTAGCTGTTTTTATAAAATAATCTATAAAGATTTTAGGTATCCCAAGACCACAAAAATTCCATCAAGTAAAACAGCCATACAAAAAGAGTATACAAGGATGTTGTTTTGGCATATTAGAATCATGGAGCAAGAAAATACAATAGCACAAATTAAAGCTACAACTATTTTATAGACTATGAATTCCTTATTTGAAATCTTCTTGTTTGTGTTTGTAATTGGTGACAGAAGCACTATAATTATGCATGAAACTAATTCGGTTGGGATGATAAATATAAAATTAGGATATATAATAAATAATTTATAAGCAACTAAAAATAAAGTATTTAATATCACCGAAAAAGAAAAACAAATAACAAATTTTTCAGAATGTAATCCACCAGAATATTTTCTTATTAATCTAAAGACCAAAAAAAAGCATAGATTTTCAAAAAATAGTCCGAATGCCAATCCAATTATTAATGTAGATACAACATTTATTATAGATTGTACAGCTACAGTTGTTCCGTATCGATAAACGTTTTTCTTAGTCTCATCAATAAACCCGTGATTAATATAACAATCAACTAGTTTATTAGAAAGTAATTCTATTACTTTATCCACTTGAAATCATCAATTTCCTTAGGCTCTTTTGGCTGATGTATATAATAACAACTTGACGAGTTTGCAACATTGAAAAGAACCAAAGTTAAAACTCCTACAGATATCTTTGACAATAGATTAATAATTTTTTTCATAATATATCCCTCCTTTTTTGATAAATTTTAACATATTTTTTCGTTTATTTTATCGTTATGGCAAATTTGCATTTATTTAGGTCCAAAACGATAAAAAACAAGAATATATTCTAATAATTTTAATCTATAAGTGTATTAATTCAAAAATAATTTATAATTTAATTGTATAAGTGTATTTTTACACTTTTGCTTTGTTAACATTATGATTAATTCCTGCTATTCTTAATTTAAGGGGAATCCGTAATGAATATAGATTTTAAATTGCTTGGTAAAAGAATTACTCAACGAAGGCATGAACTTGGATATAAGCAATGCACCCTTGCCGAAAAAGCAGGGATATCCAACAATTATCTTTCTAATATAGAAAACGGTCGCTCCATCCCTAGTTTAGAAACATTTGCTGACATATGCATAGCATTATCAATAACTCCCGACTTTCTCCTTCTTGGAACCATTAGAACAGATAACATTCCGCAATCAATAATTAGCAATCTTAAATTATGTAATGATGAATCTTTATCGTTGATTGACGATATCGTTATGTGTTTTTTAAAAAATAAAAAATAAGATGACAAAAAGCCTTCTTTGATGTATAATGCATTCAAAGGAGGCTTTTTATGATTAACGTATTAGTATGTGATGACGATAAAATTATTACAGATAAAATATATAAATTATTGCAAAACATAAAGAATAAGTATAAAATTGATTTTTTTGTTGATATAAAAAGCAATGGAGAAACCGCACTTGATTCAAATATTTCATATGATATTGCAATTATAGATATAGAAATGCCTGGTATGAGTGGATTAAAACTCTCTGAAAAGCTAAAAAACAATAACTCAGATATAATCATACTTATACTTACATCATTTTCTGATTATTTAGATAGTGCTATGGATATTAATGTGTTTCGATACTTGTCAAAACCAATTGATATTGACAGATTTAATAGAAATTTTTTAGAAGCAATAAAAAGGTATAAACAAACTAGTAAACAAATAATATTGGAGATCTCTGAACAGGTTTATACTATAAAAACAAAAGATATCTTTTACATTGAGAATTTAAAACATGGTTCTATGATTGCAACTAAGTATGGTAATTATAAAACCAACAAAAAACCTCAAGAATGGTTTGAAATTATCAACCAACCAAATTGTTTTGCTTATTCTCATAAGAGCTTTCTTGTAAACCTTCAAAATGTAATTAATTTTAATAAATCTACAATTCTTTTTCAGGGATTACATGAAAATATTGAAATCCCATGTGTTTCACAGAGAAAGTACTCTAACTTCAAAAAAGCGTTTTTTAGTTTTGCAGGAGGTATAAAATGAAAGAAGCAATCTACATTTCCGTATATATTTTTGAGACACTAATCTCATATATGTATATAAGAAATAAATTTATAGCGAAAAGGAATAAATACTACTTAGCATTTTCCTATATAGGAATGTTTTTGATTCAATATTTCGTCAACTTCATTGGTATACCAAATCTAAATTTAATAACATTTTTTGCAACAAATTTCTTAGTGATTTTTTTGTGTTATAAGTCTAGTATCTTGCAAAATTTATTTAACTCATTTTTATTAACTGCACTTATGTTAACCACAGAATTGTTTGTGTTCTATATCTCTTCAGTATTAATACATACAAATCTTACTGATTATTCAATAAATGAAACAGTATTATTTATTCAAGGTGCAAGTTCCAAACTTCTTTATTTTTTAATAGCATATATAATATCTAAGATTTCAATAAAAGAAAGAGAATTCAAACTAAACAAAACATTTTATTTATTTATATTACCTATTGCATCTATTGTTTTGCTTTTGGGAATTGCTTATATTACAGAAAACTACAAAACACATAATTACACATATGCTATTTTTAGCATCTCTACCATATTGTTGATATATGCGAATCTTACAGTATTTTTAGTCCACGAATCTGTTATTAAGACTCAAAACGAAAACATGCAATTACAATTACAAACACAAAAGGCTGAAATTGATACAGAGTATTATTCTATTCTTCAAAATCAGTACGAAAATTCAAATATCCTTATCCACGATATCAAACGACATTTAATGTCAATAAAGGATTTAGCTGTTGAAAATGATTGTTCCGGCATTGATAAATATATTGATAATCTATATAGCGAATACGAAGTAAAGAATATAAAAAAATACAGCGAACACAAATTAGTAAATGCAATCATAAATCGTTATGCGATAGCATTCAAAGAACATCAAATTGACTTCTTTTGCGATATAAGAACGACAGATTTTTCTTTTATATCCGACAATGATTTAACTGCTATCTTGGACAATCTGCTCGAAAATGCTCTTGAGGCGAGTAAAAAAACAGAGAGCAAAAAAGTTGAGCTGTATATTTATCTAACAAATGTTAATTATATTGCTATTAATCTAAGCAATTCCTGCTCTGTTGCTCCGACTATCAAAAATGACAAACTTATAACAACAAAGACAAACTCTTCAATACATGGATACGGAATTAAAAGTATAAAGCGGATTGTTAAAAATTATGATGGTAATATGTCATTGGAATATGACGAAAATGATAATATTTTCTGCACAAAAATTGTCTTAAAAGCAACAGCTTACTAGGAAAAGATAAATCACCAGTTAGCATCCCTTAATTTATATTTCAAAAATTGCTTTGGAACTGGTTTGAAGTCCCATTACAGTCTATAAATAAAATGAACTTGATTTATTAATAGACATTTGATATAATATATTTGTAAGCATTAAACACACATTGGTTATTATTAGGAGGTCATTATGGAATATGCAGTATTATTAGCATTTTACGCTACCTTTTACATTGTAAAAGGTATACTTTCCGAAAAAGGCGCTATATCCGATGATGTAAATGATTACTGTAATAGTGCTATCGAAAGCTCTGCTGGAAACATTCATACCGAATTCACAAAATAATCATCGTACTTAAACAGGCACTGCCGTTCACAAAAATGTGAACGGCAGTTTTTTAATAAGCAGGGCAACCATACCCAAGTATTTCATAATGACCAATGGAATATGAATTTTCTTTACAAGCGTCGCCTGAGTTGCCTTCGATTGTATAAACTCTGCCGTTCTCAACTTTTTCGACTATACCTGTGTGATCGGAATTGCCGTCAAGTCCGTCAGATGACCAATCAAAGAAAATAATCATACCTGTTTGCGGCTCCTCTGAGCCTTCAAGCCATTGATTACGCTCCTTAAACCAATCTACACCCGTATCACAAACGGAGTATTTTGGTATAACTCCTGCGTCAATATAACCACACTCATTAGCACACCACGAAACAAAACAAGCACACCATTCTACACGAGAGCCAAAGCCGTACCAACTCCAATAAGGTTGACCGCCGACATTTCCAAGCTGCTCTATGGCAACATTTACAATTTGATCATCGCTATATGCTACACCGTTCAGAACGGCTGACCATAGAGCATTGTTTTCATATTTGAGGAGTTCTCGGCACATTTCCTTTTGCTCATCAGTAAAGCAATTACGATTCATCATAGATTCAAGGTCACGGTGAGAAACAGTAATATATAAAACAGTTTTCTCTACATTCTTCTCCACCTGCTTGATTTTACCGTCATCCTGTCGTTCATCAACAGTTTCTTTTACGGTTTTCTTTTCAGTTCGAGAGGAAATAGAGTTCATTTCCCAAAAGATATATTTCAAGTCCTGTAGTTTTGCTTCTGTCATTGTCGCAACCTCATCAGGTTCTTGTGTTTCTTCGGTGTCATTACTAACCATATTCTTTTTTACGGCATAAATCGCAACAACTTTCTTCCACTTTGCACGGCTGCCGGACATTTCAAGAATATCATAAGTATTACTACTCTTAATATCCTCAATGTGATGTTCGTAGTCCTCGTTGATTTGTTGTACTGCATCACGCATAGTTAATCCTGTGTCAGATTCTTCACCCGAAGCAAAAATGCCGAAAGCCGATCCGAGAACAAGTCCGATAAGACATATAACTATAATGACTATAAGAGCAACCCAACCTCCTGCCGCCATAGCGGCTACCAAAGTCTTAATGCCTGCAACCAATGCTTTGACCGCAGCTATAGCCGCCTTAACAGCTGCCTTTACAGTTGCCTTTGCCGCTTCTTTTGCCGCCTGCGCTGAACGCTTGGCGGCTTTAGCAGATGCCTTTGCTGTTTTCTGTGCAGCCTTAGCCGTTTGCTTTGCCGTCTTGATTGCCGCTTTTGAAGTTTTCTCGGCAGTTTTGACAGAGTTTTTAACGGTTTTTACTGTACCTTTCTGCGCTGTCTTTATGGTCTTAGTACCTGTCGAACGAGCAGATTGCTTTACTGTCTTGGAAGTCTGTTCAACGGCACGGATACTTTTCCGCCCACCACTGTATGCCTTCGAGGAAGTATTCCTGATAGATTTTTCAGCGGTCTTTTTAGCGGCATTTTGAGCAGAATCCTTAACTGTATTTTCAGCCTTATTCATTGCTCTGCTCTCAATGCGGTTTTTAACTTTGTCCTTTATCTTTTTTGCTCCGTCTTTTGCATTGCCGAGCTGCTTTTTAGTTTGGTGAGCTGTTTCTTCAACTCCACGCTTTGTGCCGGATTCAACTCTATCAGTAGCGTATTCATTAGCTGAATTTTCTTCTGACTGAGTAGAATGTTCAGCTTTATCCTTTGTCTGTATATATGCTGATTTCATACGACTTGAAGCAACCTTCGCTTTATCAAGCGTTCTGATTGTTCCTTTTACCGTATCTCTTGTTTTTATATCAGCCAAAATTTAGCCTCCTTTCAAATGTTAATTGATAAACAAAAAACTCTGATTGGTGTTTCTCCAATCAGAGTTTTTGTCTAATTATTTAGTTTGATAAATCAGAAATTAAAATATAATTAAACGTTCTTTTGCATTAATACTATTTCCGCGATCTCCAGCTCTAAGACTATGACGGCAAAACACCCGAATTTTTCAATGAAGTAACTTGAGCAATCAAGTCATTCATAATCAAATTCTTTACTCTAGCCCATGTAACACTTGAATCGGAATCATGCTCTGTTTTGCAACGTATAAGACATTTTTTCAAAACTTCTCTCGTGATATTTTCAAGCTCTCGTAATTCCAAATCCGAGATGTTTGAGCCATCACCTTCGTGTAAAGATTCAGAACGAAATCTGTAATAATTAAGAACCTTTTGATGAATTTGTCGAATATCTGCCGGAGCGTTTCCTAATAAAGCACTAATTCTATTGGCTAACATCTGCTTTTTTCCAGGTTGATTTTGAGGAAGGAGTGTCATTTCCAATGCCGTTGTATACTGTTCAAATCCAGTCGGAACATCAATCTGTTCTAATCCCCAAGAAAACTCATCAATGCTCTCCTTCAACAATGCATATGGTGAACCTGAATAATCACTAAGCCAATAATTACAAGAAATCACCTCTGCTTCGTTCAAGTCAAATCTATCATTTGCAATTGTATTTCGTGTTTGATTATGGCTACATTGATCTAATGTGCTTGAGAGAATTCCTCGTGAGAATGAATATTTAAAATATACATCCCTAAATCCAATATTACCAGACTTAAAAAGCCTAAGAAGATTAATTCTTTCGTTCAAATACGCCATTTCATCATGCATATGCTGTTCAAGCTTATCTGTACACATAATATCCCGATCTGTTATAATGGGCGTTGACGAGCTGAAACTTGTTCCGTGTATTTGAATTGTATCTGTCTTTTTTAAGCAAATAAAATACACGGTTTCATCTTCTATAATTCTTGAGCCAATATAATCTGTAATCAAATATCCTCTGCCATCTGTAATCTTTTCTTTAAATGGCAGCGAATCAAAACAGCATTTTTCAATAATATAACCATTGCCAAAAGAAAGATTACAAATACTTTCATCGCAACATATGATAATTCCAGAAATAGATACATTCACATCAATCATAATAATCTCCCTTAGTTTCACCCATTGGCTCCAGCGTTTTCTATAATTCCAATTTACATTACTAAAATTATATCAGACAAATTTAACTTTGTCTATGATAAATCATTTACACCTTTTTGCCACAACAACAAGTCTGCCATTGTTATGGGTGTATTCGCAAGTTGACAGCGTAAGGAGCTTATCACCGTATTTTGCAGTTACACCCGTTTCATAAAAGGAAAGTTCCTTGCATCTCTTTACAAAGTCGGTAAAGTGCTGCGGATCGTATGAATTTACAAACTCATAATACTTAAAGGATTTAGCGTCGTTCTCATCAACAGGAACGGCGAACACAGCAAGAATGTCATACTTGCCATTCTTATCAAGCGTATCAAAGCTGACCTGTTTATGTGACTTCCAAAAGTCTTTGCGTCTGAAAAGTTCAAGGTTTGCAAACATCAAGCCGTCGTTCATATGGTGAGCGTAAATAATAACATTGTCCGACGGATCTGTGACATTACAATTAGCCTGAACATAAGGACATCCGTAAACAGAATTGTTTTTGTAAAAATCTCGGCTCAAATAATAGTCGGGATCGTTAGGTGTCTGCATAACGGGGTAATTGATATTTGTTCCGTCAATCTTTATCCAACCTACCATATCGGAGTTACTTGCAGAAGTCATTGTATTGGTATGGCTCTGTGTATCGCCGTTATTTGAAGGTACAGTATATGGATTGACCTCGGCATCGGTGCTTTCTTCTGTGTTTTCCTCTGTAGCTGAAACACTTTCAGCTACGGTTTCGTAAAGTTCCTGCACTTCTTTTGATTCAATCCTGCCCTTGATGTGAAAATAGGTGCTTATGCCGCAAATGGCAATAAGCACCGCAATCAAAGCTATAAATATTTTCTTGTGCATATTGATTTTCCTTTCTTAAAAGCCGCGCGAAGGCTACATAGTAGCGCCTTCGCCCGGCTTTGTTGTCATAAGTCTGTAAAGCTGAGTATTTTTCGGGAATTTATTTGAGAAAGGTACAAGGGAGCTGCCGACCTTAATAAGTCCGTGTCCCGCTTCAACATTCGTAATATACGAAAGCTGTAAATCGGAAATATTGAGCAATCTTGCAAGTTCCTCTCTGTCGGTTGATGCCTGATTGAGCATTACGATAAACTCGGAGTTAGCAAGCATAGTTCTCGCTGTGTGGCTCTGTAAGAGGTCATCGACATTCTGAGTAATGCCCGTCGCATACGCACCGTATTTTCTCACACGCTTCCAAAGGGTAAAGAGAAAGTTTGCGGAATACTCGTGCTGAAACAAAAGATAAATCTCATCAATGAAGATAAAGGTGTTTTTACCTTTCGCCCTGTTCTGCGTAATGCGGTTAAGAATGCTGTCAAGGACTACAAGCATACCGATAGGCATAAGCTGTTTACCGAGGTCGAGAATATCATAGCAGATAAGGCGATTGTCAGTATCTACATTCGTATGCTTTGCGAATGTATTGAGCGAGCCGTTTGTAAACAACTCAATAGCAAGTGCAATTTCCTGTGCTTCAGGTTCGTCCTGTTTTAAAAGCTCCGCACGGAAGTCCTGCAAGGTAGGTACTGCACCCGTGTAATCGTTCTGCTGATATGTGCGGTAAACCGAAGCCGTACATCTGTCAATAATAGACTTCTGCTTTGCTCCGAGATTTGTTCCGCCGATAAGCTGTTCGCAAAGCGACATAATAAACTCGGATTTGAGAATAACAGGATTAGCACCGTCGCCGTATTCTTTGTTCATATCCATAGCATTGATATGATTTCTTGATGTTGAGGATATATTGATAACCTCACCGCCGAGCGCCTTTACAAGCAAGCTGTATTCTCTTTCAGGATCGAGGATAATAACATCTGCGTCTGTTGCAAGAATTTCATTTATAATCTCTTCCTTTGCGGCGAATGATTTACCACCGCCTGATACACCGAGGATAAATTCGTTACCGTTAAGCAGCGACTTTCTGTCAGCAATAATCATATTCTTTGAGATTACATTCTGACCGTAATAGATTCCGTTATTGTGGAATATATCCTGAACACGGAATGGCATAAGTACGGAAAGTGATTCCGTTGTAAGAGTACGGAAAGAGTCTATCTTTCGTACACCAAACGGCAAAGCCGTATTCAGACCGTCCATCTGCTGAAATTTGAGGACAGCAAACTGACAAAGATGTTTTCTTGCTGTTGTAAGGAGCGCTTCTGTATCATTGTCAAGCTGCTCCTTCGTGTCTGCCGTGTGTACCATTGTCAGCACACCGAACATCATACGCTGGTCACGGGTAGTCAGGTCATCAAGAAATTCCTTCATTTCCTTTTTCTGCTGTTCCATATCATAAGGAACGGTAGCCGAGAAATTATTGTTTGCGTTCTGTCTGCGCTGCCAATTCGTGATATTGGTTTCAACACCGAGCAAACGGCTTTCTGCTTCTCTCACGGCTTCATCTGTCGGAACGGGTACAATATCAATGGACAGCATAAGGTTACGGTTAAGTTCGGTAAGTTCCGTAATCATACTGTCTTTAATGTACGAAGCGTACTCACGAAGGAAAATAACTCTGCCGTATCTGTCACCGATTTTGAAATAATCCTTATCAAACTCCATTGAATCGGGACAGATATAGTCCTTAAAGCTGTGTCCTTTCTTGCGAGTTTCTTTAATATCGAAGTGGAAAGAGCTTTCTTCTCCGACACGGTAGAAGTCGTGGAAAATGCGAAGTCGCTCGTCAGTTTCAAGTTCTACGCACTTACTGCCGAGCTTGTTAAGATGGGTTATCATATCATTACCCACACGGTTGAAGTAATTGCGAGCTTCTTCAATGTTCTTTTTACAAACAGATACCGTGATATATTTATCCTGTACCATTGAATTTGCTCCCGTTGCCTTATCAAGCAACATCTGATTATATTCCTTGCGGTAGATGTCAAGTGCATCGCCCTTGAGGGGAATCAGAATTGACTTCTCAAAGTCACGGCGATTAAGCCTACGATTGTTAATGGTAATCTTTGTTGTAGCACCGCTGTCAAAAGAATTGAGAAGTTCTGAATATTCAAGGAACATTTCTTCCTTGTCCTCTCGACTTGCCACAGCATAGTTTATATCCGAAAATTTAAATGTTTTGGTAAACTTGTCTTTACCAATCTGAAATATGCCGTCATCATAAATGGCGGTAATCGGAATTACATCCTGAACACCTTTCGGAACGATAAACTTTTCCTTGTCCTGCTTAAACAGGTTTCTTAATGTTTTAATCATTGGATTTCATAGCCTCCTTGTTTTTCTTGTCAATATACGGTTTCATCAGCTCGTAGTAGGTATTTGTAGATTTGAATGTCAGCTTTTTAGGGGTAAGAAACTCTGACTTCACCCAAGCTATTAAAAACTTTTCTGCGGTCATACCGTTGTACTTAATGAAGCCGAGAGCAGCAAAGGGAGCTGCTGCGAGAATACACACCCACGATACTGTTTCTGTACCTAAATACGGCTTTAGAAAAAAGAACACGGCAACCGCTACCACACAAGCAGCCGCAGAAAAAATGATCTGTCTAAGCGACAGACCAAAAAATACTGCTTCTGTATAGTTGCGGATTTCTCTATTGATTTTTACCTCCATTAGTAAATTCCTTTCTTTATAGATTAAAGTCCCATCATTTCACGAATGATACGGTCAGACATCTTAATAGAGCCGACAAGGACTAACATATTAAATAACAGTTCACCGATATATGCCCATACCTGAGTAACAGCCGATGCGTCGGCATCTACAACAGGCGGTGATGAAGCAAACAGTGAGAAGATTATACAAGCGAGTACAATAACCGCACCTTCAAGGCATACCGCACAATAACTCTTGATAAAGGACTTGCCGACATTCTGCGAAGGCTCTCCTGCAAATGTTGAAAGCGGTATAGGTGCGAGCGCTGTGTACATATACAACTTGAAAAATCTACTGTAAACGCTCATAATCATAATGAACGACATTAGTGTAATGAAAAGTCCTCCGATCAGAGTTACCGCCCATAGCGGAATACTCTCCCAAAAGCCACAATCTTCAATAGCTGTTACCATTTCTTCGGGCAATACCGTTTGATTGGCTGTTCCGAAGCCTGCTGCGGTCATAATCGTTGAGATTGTACTCTGAACGATAGTGAACAGCGACAGCATAAGCTCCATTCCGTAAGTGATTACAGCTTTCGCTAAAACAAATCGTACAAACAGTTTAAGTGCGTGTTCAGGCTTCTTTACCTCTGCAAAACTGCCGCAAGTCTTTACCATACCTACGACAAAGAAAAGAACGAGCAAAGCTAAACCGATACCCTGAACAGCCGTGTTTATGTTTTCAATTACAGTCCAAATGCCGCCGCCTTTAAAGTCTTGCGGCGATGTTGATACGAGCGTCCAAATCTCTCCGAGCTTGGCATTCCAAGTGTCCAATGCGTTCTGTAGATTCTGAACAACCCAATTATCAGACATAAAGCACCTCCTTAAAATTTATGGGTTATGGCCGTAATGCTCATACCCCTTTGTCTTTTTTACGAGCCGATAATGAGGTTAAGAATTTCCTTTGCAAAGGTGATGATTACACCGCCCGCAAGGGTAAGGAAGCCGTTAGCTCTCTGTGACGGATCGTGTGATTTAAGCGAAAGACCAACCTGAACAATACCAAAGCCGAGCAGGATAAGACCTACGGCACGAATAAGTCCGAAAATAAAGGTTGAAAGGTTGTTAATTGCTGTAAGTGGGCTGCCGTCATCTGCGGCAAAAGCTGTTACCGTGAAACAGCATACGGCAAGTACAACCGCAAGCACGATTGCACAATAGACACGAAAACCTGTCTTGACCTTGCCCTTCATAGGCAGGCGATTAGCTTTCTTTGCGTTAGCATTGTTAAAAAGTTTCATTATAAAAATCCTCCTAAATATGATAAATTTCTTGTAAGTCCTCGTCGGACAATAATTCATAACTTGTATCGGATATTTCAATATCCTCAAAGTCAAGGTTAGCGAAATCGCCAATAGAAATTGTGGCAACATCATCTCTAACTACACCGTGTCTGTAAATATCGGCTTTACCATCAGCCGTTAAGCTAACATTCGGGTGCTTCCAGATGTCATACTTGAAGTCTTTGATTGGTCGCTCACCTCGGATAAAAAGAATTGCGTATTGGTTATCAAGCAACCTGACTTCATCAGGTGTCATAAGCTCTCTACCGCTGATTTGGTAATTCGTTGAATAATTACCGCTTCTGCCTGTACTTTTACCATAGGTGTTTGTATCAATCGTTTCTTTGCCGAGCAGTTCGGAAACATACTTGTGTGTACTCTGTTCATTACCGCCCAAATAAAGAAATTCATCGCAGTTACCGACTATTGATTCCCATTGCTTTTCAAACAGAGCTTTAAGCTGTGCCAAGTTCTGCAAAATGATACTGACCGACACTCCACGGGAACGCATAACCGAAAGTATTTTATCGAAGTCGTCAGGGAGCGAAACATTAGCAAATTCGTCCATAAGAAAATGAACGGGTATCGGCAACGTTCCCCCGTGAATATGGTCGGCTGAATAGAATAACTGCTGAAATAACTGAGTATATAGGATTGATACTAAGAAATTGAAACTCGAATCGTTATCGGGAATAAGGGCGAATAACGCGACCTTTTTCTCACCCATAGATGGTAAATCAAGCTCGTCTGTCGAAGTTAAAGCCGCAAGGCTTTCAAGGTTAAACTTTTCAAGTCGTGCGGCAAGTGTAATCTGTATTGACTTTAATGTTTTAGCTGAGCCTGAATGATATGCCCGATAATATTTGAGTGCGATATGGTCAGGGTTTTCATATTCCAAATCGCTGAACAGATTATCAAGCGGGGACGGGAGAGGATTGTCGTCGTCCTCAATATCTCCCGCTCTGAGCATTTCCATTACCATAGAAAAGTTCTGTTCTTCTTCGGGAGCTTCATAGTGCAGATAGAAAACTAAAGCGAGAAGTAACATAGAAGCTGCCGTGTCCCAAAAGGGATCGTTGCTCTGTGAGCCTTTAGGGGTTGTACTTTTAAAAAGATTTGTTACCAAACGCTGAATATCGTTGTCGCTCTGCAAATATACAAATGGATTGTAACAATGGCTCTTATCCATTGAAATTAAATCAAGCACACGCACCTCATAACCCTTTGCTTCAAGTAATCCGCCTGTATCTCGCAATATCTCACCTTTCGGATCTAAAATTACGAAAGAGGTATTAGCCTGCATTAAGTTCGGTTTACAGTAAAATCGGGTTTTACCTGCACCTGAGCCACCGCAAACTAAAGTGTTGAGGTTTCGTCTGTGCTTCTGTGCATTGATACCAATACAGACATTCTGCGTCATCAGCTTGTTATTTGACGGCGGTGATTGACAGTATTTTTTATTAACGGCTTTTGCATTGCCCCACTTTGCAGAGCCGTGTTCTTCTCTGCAACGGTAATTTTTGAGAGTGGAAAAGCAAACTCCTATTGCCATCCCGTAGGCTATAAGCAAAATGAGGACAGTTTTCAAGCTGTCCTCACAAAGCTGAATATTAAAGGGGTTACTAAATGCGTTTGTAAGTCCCGTTATAATCTCTGACAAACCGCCCTTTAGAAACGGAGCGATAAGTAAAGCTAACCATATAACGGGGACAACACCGATTGCAGAGAGTACGATAGCAGATTTTCTATCGTTATCTTGCATCGTCCCTATCCCTTTCGATTACCTTGATTCTTCGGTAAGGGGCATTACCGACTTTTACAATAAGGTCATCAACGGCATTTGTCGTTCTGCCTTCTTCAAGCAAGGTATTTCTTTCATCGTTAAGGGACTTGATGATGATGCTGTGTTCGTTATCGTCGAGTGCGATATGATAATATGGCTCTTTCATAACAAACACCTCGCCGTTTATCTCTCACAATTTTGTGAGCGTTCCTGCTGCTGACGGTAAAGCTCATCGGAAACACGGGAGTAAATATCGCTCATTGCTGTTCTCGCTTTGGAAAGCTCTGCACGGACTTCTTTCGGCTCTTTATCCTTCCACTCTGTGGGAATACGGTCAACAGCGAAATTCTTGGTGTCAACACCGTATTTTTTACAAAGCATATATCCTATACATACCGCCTGAAAGCCCATATCTTTTCTGCTGAAGCTATCGCTCATTCCTGAAAGCTCTGCGTAGCCGAGTTCCAGGGCAACGCCCTGAAAGAGCGCTACGCTGTCACCGACACCTCTCTTTATGAAAAGCGTATCCTTATCGTTATCGTAATAAGCAGCCGCTTTCGGATCAGGAAGTTCGTCAATGCTTTCAATATTAACAGGAGATGTGTTAAGCATTACTGTAACAAGATTCTTTGGATCACGGTTGACCGTAGGAGCAGGCTGTCGTCTACCGTTAGTCTGTGAAACATCAAAAGCCTTTTTGACATTATAGGAGATACCTGTTGTGCCGTCTGCCTTTGTGTAGTCCACAGGCTCAAGAATAGAAATGTTTTTTGCTCCTTTCTTGATTCGGATATTATCATCACGCCAACCGTTAAAATCCTTTAGCTGTGTAGCTTCGGGATACTGCTTGTAAATAAGCAGGGCATTAGCCGCAGAATATCTGTCCATACGAGCCTGAGTATCAAGATACTTCTGAAACTCGGCAGGATTGTTTACTATATCAGTAATTGCTGTGTCAACAAGCTGATATACTGCCTCTTTCTCTGCTTTCTTTGCTTGTGCATATTCTTCGGGCGTGAGCTTCGGTTTAAAACCGTTTCTTCTTGACTTGAAATCGTTAGTCATAAAATTTACCTCTCTTTCGGTTTACTATGTTTTTGTTTGTATTTCTTTTTGGGCTGTCTGTGTTTTGTCTGCCCGTTCTTCTTAGGAGCTTTCTTTTTCTCCTGAAGGGGTTTAGGCTGATAGCGTTCTGCTTCTTTCTGTTGTCCTGCTGCCTTATAGCGTTCAAGTTTTTCCTTAACAGAAGGTTTCTTTTCGTTGGACTTGGAAACACCCTTATCAGTGTGCGTATCTGCCTTGTCTAAGTCGTGCCTTGACTGAGGGTTTTTGTCGGTCTTGGCAGCATCGGGGTTTTCGTGGGAGTTGCTTTCCTTTTTTGTCGGCTCTCCCATAGCTTGCTCTACGATAAGCTCGCCCTTTGACTTTGCAGGCTTCTCAACCTCAACCGCTTCACGGTCAGCAACAGCCTTTTCCGCTCCCTTAATAATGGAAGCCTTATCAACCTTGCCAAATTCAAAGCGGTCAACAATTCTCTGAATTTTAGAAGCGTCATCTGCACGGGCAATAATATCAACGGTAGAGTTCGGAGCTTTACTGTTCTTGTCACGCAAGACGGTATAAAGAACACCATAGCGTTTAGCCTGCTCGGTGAATTTTTTTAAGTCCTTGTTCTGAATGGAAAAAACTTTAAGTTCTTTGCCGGACTTAATCATATTGGTAAGTCTTGCTTTGCCTTTAGTTTTAGATTCTTGTTTCAGAGTTGCGGCAAGCATAAGATACAAGTTTTTCGCTCCTGAACCTGTCAGCTTGGCGACTACTTCAAAGCCTTCTAAATACAACTTGATAATCTGTTCAGCAGCATCACCGCCGTTGTTCATATCTTTGGCTCTCCTTTCTTTTAGATTTTTCTTCCTCTGCAAGCACTTCTTCAAGATGGGTTTTGAGTATTCCCGACCTATCCGCAATACCGTTGCAGAGCTTTACTTCTTTACGAAGTTTTCGTAATTTTTCTGTGATTTGAGAAATCTGTTCCTTTGCCTGTGACAGCTCTACATCATCAATCTTTGTTCGTATCTTTTTTCGCAGGTGTGTTCTGTCGGCAGTAAGGGTTTTAATCTCGTTCTCAACAGAGGATTTATAATTAAAAAGCTGCTCGTCGGTTTGAATACCGTGTTTTCCGAGCAGCCTTGTTTGTTCGCTCAACTCATCAATTTTCAATAGTTCCTCTTTGAAATAGTAATGAAGCCGAGCATTATTCTGTTGTTTATATCTCGGTAGTTTTCCGAGTCGATAAAGATAGTAAAGATAAAGACCGTATAAGCCACCGATTTTTTTAATCTTATCCTCTCGTGTCGGAAGTCGGTACTGTCGGATAACAACCGTAGCTCTTTGAAATGGGTACATATCAAAGCGGCTCATATTTTCGTGAAGTCTTTTGCGGATAGCGTCATATGAATAGTTCTCACCGAGGTTTATTAGTCTGACAGGCTTCTTATATCCCTGCGGAGTAACCGTCCAATATTTTCTACTTGGACTTAACTGATAGGTATATCCCATATCACGCAAAGCATATTTGAAGTCCTCGATACTTTTACAATGTTCAAGTGCCAAGTCGATTGCCTGTCGTAGTGTACTGTAACGAGTAGGCATACCCGCTTTTTCTTTGTTGTAGTAGTATGAGGATTGCTTGCTCCTGTTTGGAGTGGGGTTATAATACAAGCCGTAATCCCGACAAATTTCATCAGCAATATGTCTGAATTTAAACCATACCTTTTCATCATTTTGCAAACGCTTTCCGTCAACATATGAAACAGAGTTTATTACAAAATGACAATGCAAGTGCTTTGTATTCAGGTGAGTAGTAACTAAAACTTGAAAACGCTTTCCCCACACACGATTGGCAAATTCCATACCAACTTTCTGTGCGAGTTCGGGAGAAATATTCTGTTCCTTAAAACTAATATACCCGTGATAGGCTTGGATGCCGTCGGTCTTTCCGTACTGTTCTTTTACGGTTACAAATTGGTCACGGGCAGTTAAAGGATTGCAGTTTATACCCTCTACGAAAAATTCACGCTCCGTTTTTTCTTCGTCCTTTGCATAAGCAATAACATCGGCGAGTGCTTGATATTGTTTTTCCGTGTATTGAGGACTACGAGTTTTCTTCGGGTTGTTAGCATAATCTATAACAATTTTCAGATTGTTTTTTACTGACCAAAGCTTTGTTACTGCCATTTCAAATCAGCCTTATCAGGTCTTAAAAAGCACCGCTCAATATCAGCCTGAAATCTGTGCCAACGCTCCGCTTCACGGTAGAGCATTGGAGTGTCAACGAAACCAAGCGAGTGTGCCTTTGCAGCAAGCTGATTGATATTGTTTCCGATTGCAGACAGTTCTCGCATAGCTTCATAAAATCGGTCATCAGGCTTTTGCTTCGGCTCATATCCTTTAAGTAATAGTCGGATAATGGCAACCTCTGAAAGACAAGTGCATTGTGCTTTTTCTCTCAGGTCTTGTGCTTCTTCCCTTGATAACCAAAACTGTTTTTTAACTCCCTTCCTCATAAGTATCAACTTCCTTTTTTTCTTTCATCTCGTAGTGGTTTAATCGGTTGATTTGCAACAAACACATCATAGTAACACCGATGAAGCCACCGAGAAAGCATCCAAGTATAAATAAAATAAATCCGTGCATAATTTAGTCCTTCCTTTTGTGGGGTATTAGGGGCGACCCCTAACGAGCGTTTTTACTGTTTTGCTCCATTGGGAGTACAAACAGTCTGCTCGCTAAGATTAAACATCTATCTTTGAGGTTGCCCATTTTCATAAGAATCAGCGTTCAGTATCACGCTCTTTAGGTTTAACCTGATACACTTTAATCTCATCGTTCTGCTTATAAAATCGTTCGGGATACTTAAATTTTTCCCTATATTTTTCCTCCAAATCTTTCGGTAACTCTTTGAAATCTTCGGAGTTAGCAGGAGCGTAAGCGATAAAGAAATCTCCTGCGATTATCTCTATCATCTCCTTGCTTCCTTCTGCGTAGATGGCTCGGTTGAGAGGCGAGCCGTTCATTTTCCCTTCTTCGTTACAGATGATTGCAACCTCGTCCTCAAAGGGCATATATTCCTCTATACACCCTCCGACAAGTTTCTGCATTGCGTCCCAAGTGTTGTCAATGCTAACAGTTTTCGGATAATGATTTGCCTGAACATACAGAACAGTAATCATATTTTTACTGACAATATTCTCTGTCAGCGATGGCTCAAAATCAACCTTTTTGAAGCCGAAAGTGTCGCAGAAATAAAAGCCTTTTTCTACTTCGTTATCTTCAACAACTTCAACTATATCTGATACCGAAAGTGACCTACCACGATAACCTTCGGGGTGATTGGCATTGAATTTACCGAAAACATCTTCAAGTGATTTGCAGTCAACATCGTCGCTGAAAATTTTGTCATAAATCTTGCTGTCAACCGCAGAATTGCCCTGTGCTTTTTCAAGATACTTTGAATCAACGAACATTACTCTGTGCGCATCACGCTCTCCGTTGACCTGATAAATGTTAATTTTCATTATCTCATATAGCTCCTTTCCATAGCTTTTTGCTTTGAGATATTAAGTTGAAAACATAAAAAGTCGTTGAAATCTTTGCCTTTTGGCGGTGGTAAATCAACGACTTCATATTCATTTTTCAGCCTATTTTTTAGTGCTGTAGCAGCTTCTCTGCCTTTGCTATCGTTATCAAAATGGATAGCGATTCTTGTTGTGTGTGGGTGGTCTTTCAAATAATTAGCAAGGGCAGCAGGTACTTTTACAAGTTCCTTTTTCTTGTTCGGAGAGTAAATTCCTGCAAGAGATAACAGATTGTGTTGTCGGTAATCATAGCCATTCATTTTCAATAATGTTGCGTAAGATAATAGGTCAATCGCACATTCAAAAATGTGTACCGTATTATTGTTACCATCAGCCAAGCGAAAAGAATAATTCTTATCACTACCCGAACAATCACCTAAAATTCTCATACCGCCTGTCGCACGATAAGCTGCATACCTCGGCTTGTTTTCCTTGTCAAAGCCCACAAAGACTACATTATGATACGGAAGGCTCTCGAAAATCTTACCTTGTGATATGCAATAATCTACTATACCTCGGTCAATTCCTCTGCCGCAAAGATACCTAATAATCACTCTGTTGGAAGCACTTTTATCAGGCAGAAGTAAAGGCTTTGGTGAAGTATTCTTTTTCTTTTCAATGTAAACGGGCGGTGTGGCAGCACACTTGCCGATGATTGTTTCAACTGCTTCGACAAAGCCAATCCCACGGACTTTAATAAGGTAATCGAGGGCATTGTAGCCCCCGATACCTTTAGACCACCACATCCATTTTCCGTTGGAAATTTTAAGGCTGTCGTGGGAGCGTGTTGTGTATGTATCACCTGAAAATTTTACAAGTTCCTGTGGCTCGTAGTTTTGCAAGTAGGTCAGCAAGTCCATTTTTCTTGCTTCGGCTACCGCCTGTGGATCAACATACGGCATTTCGCTCACCTGCTCTCAAGCTGCTGATTTTTCATTTCACGCACAGCAGATTCCGTGCGATTCTTGATTGTGTCACGAAGCATATCATTGTAGCTGAAATCGTTGTGTAGCCACTCGCTATATAAACTGTCGAGAGGATACTTCTGTCTGTGTAAAGCCTGTGCTTCCTTCTGTGACAGTTCCATTTCAGCAAGGCAGGAAAGTAAATCCTGCTTGATAACTTTCTCGTATGAACGCTCTACAATCTCACTGACAGGGAGTTTCTGTAGGTTTTCAAGAAACTCATTAAATTCGTTTGAAGCCTTCTTGTAAAGCAGTTCGTTGTAATCAACATTGTTCATAATTTCATCTCCTATCTTTCTCTGTCATTTCTGTTTCTTGTGGGTGGAAGTTCACCCTCGTCAGGCTCTCCGCCTACAAGTTGTGTATTGCCTTTGTCCATATCCAACAAAGCATTAAGTTCACTTAAACGAGCCATACTTGCTTTTAATTCTTCCTCTTGCGGGAACGGCTTTTCCACCTCAACCTTTGCGGTTTCGAATTGAGATTTTGTGTTTTTAAGCTGCTCAATCGCTTTAGTTAAGCGGCTCTCAATATTGTCAATAGCGTTGTCAATACGAGTGATATTACCGTAAACATCTAAACCGAGAGTTACAGAGTGCGTAAAATGCCCTTTTAGATTTATCCCGTATGTACGCATAACAGTATCAAATTCAAGCTCCATTTTGAAACCTCTGTACTCGCCAAGAGGTGTCGGCTCAGGTGTAGATTTAGCCTTGCAAGCCTCAATGATAACCTGACCTGCTTCTGCTTTTTCGGTGTAGTTATAATCATTGATAACCATACCTACAAAGCTATCATCATTGCCTTTTGGGTGTGCTTTGGCAATCTCAAGGTCAGCCTTTAATCCGTCAACTCTTGCCGTAAGGAGTGCGATTTCCTGCGGATAGAATTTAATGATTTTGTCCTCAAGGTCGTACTTCTCGGAGAGGTAATTTGACTTATATAAACGGAGTTTCTGCACCTGAATATCCAAGTCCATTTTCTCCTTAATATACGGATTGCCCGTCGCAAGCATTTTAATCTCGGCATAGGATAATGCTGTTTCGTCTATATCCTCGGCTGAACGCACAGGAGATTTTGAGGTCATAATCTGAGAAGAAAAACGCTGTTTGCCCTCGACAAGCTGATAAAGATATGCGTCGAAAGTTTCCTCAGTAACATACCTATAAATATCAACATCGGAGTTTTCATTACCCTGTCGGATAATTCTTCCCGAACGCTGTTCAAGGTCAGACGGTCGCCACGGACAATCTATGTCGTGCAAAGCAATCAACTTGTTCTGCACATTAGTTCCCGCTCCCATCTTCTGAGTAGAGCCGAGCAAAATTCTAACTTCGCCTTTACGGGTTTTCTTGAAAAGCTCCTGCTTTTTAACCTCAGTATTGGCTTCGTGAATAAAGCGGATTTCGCTCTCCGGCACGCCTCGCTCTATGAGCTTTCTTCGTATATCCGTATAAACGGAAAACTCTGCATCAGGTTTTGGAGTGGAGAGATCACAGAACACAAGCTGCGCCGATTTTTTGTCGGCGTTCTCCTGCCAAATTTTGAAAACATTATCAATACAAGCGTTTATTTTGCTACCCTCAAAGTCAGGGAGCAAAGGGTTAATCATACGCTGGTCAAGGGCGAGTTTTCGTCCATCATTGGTTATTTTCAGCATATTATCTACGCTTGCATCTATCATATTGTTTCGCACCTTTTCGGCTCGTTCTCCGAGGTCTGCTACCATCTCTTTTTGAAGTTCAGACGGTTTAACAGCTATGTTATGGTAGTGAGCTGTCGGGGTTGGTAGATTGAGCATATCTGCCGTTTTAATATCCGCAATTTCCTTAAACATTGCCATCAATTCAGGCAAGTTATAGAATTTGGCAAAGCGTGTTTTAGCACGATAGCCTGTTCCTTCAGGAGTTAGCTCAATAGCCGTTATTGTTTCACCAAATGTGGAAGCCCACGAATCAAAGTGCTGCAAGTCGTTCCGTTGGAGTGTTTCATATTGCAAATATCTCTGTATGGTGTAAAGCTCTACCATTGAATTGCTGATAGGTGTACCTGTTGCAAACACCACACCTCTGCCATTTGTAATTTCATCAAGGTATCGACATTTCATAAAGAGGTCTGACGACTTCTGAGCTTCGGTCTGAGCAATACCGCCGACATTACGCATTTTGGTATAAAGGAAAAGATTTTTGTAATAATGGCTCTCGTCAACAAACAATCTGTCTACGCCTAATTTCTCAAAGGTAACAACATTATCTTTTCGGCTTTGGTCGTTAAGTTTCTGTAGCTTTACCTGTAAGGATTTACGGCTTTTTTCAAGCTGTTTAATTGTAAATCTCTCGCCACGATTTGTTTTCATTTCTCTGATACCATCGGTAATTTCGTCAATCTGCTGTTCAAGAATAGCCTTCTGCCTTTCAACAGACATTGGGATTTTTTCAAACTGAGAGTGTCCGATAATGATAGCATCGTAATCGCCTGTGGCTATTCTGCCGCAGAAGCGTTTACGATTTTTTGTTTCAAAATCTTTCTTTGTTGCAACAAGGATATTCGCAGAAGGATATAATTGCAGAAACTCAGCCGCCCATTGTTCTGTAAGATGATTAGGCACAACAAAAAGCGACTTGCTACATAGTCCAAGTCGCTTTGATTCCATAGCTGCCGCTACCATTTCAAAGGTTTTTCCTGCTCCTACTGCGTGTGCAAGGAGCGTGTTTCCTCCGTAGAGAATGTGTGCAACTGCGTTCTTTTGATGCTCCCTGAGTTCAATTTCGGGATTCATCCCATTGAAAATGATATGACTTCCGTCATACTCACGGGGGCGAGTGCTGTTAAATCTTTCGTTATAAATCTTACAAAGTATTTCACGGCGGTGTGGCTCTTTCCATATCCAATCCTGAAAGCCTTGTTTTATAAGCTCTTGCTTCTGCAAAGCAATAGCCGTTTCTTTTTTATTGAGTACCGCTTTTTTCTTTCCTTCTTCATCCTCAACATAATCAAATATGCGAACATCTTTTAGATTAAGAGTTTCCTCGATGATTTTGTATGCGTTTATTCGGTCAGTACCGTATTTCCTGTGTACCTTTATGTTGCTCGTATCTTGGCTCTTATTTTCAATGTTCCATTCACTTGTATAAGGCGAATAGTGAAGCCTGGTTTTATACTGCAAGTAAATAGGTGTATCAAGAAATTCATAGATAAACTGTTGCACAATTTCAGTAGGCAACCAAGTAGCACCGAGCCTTACTGATATTTCAGAAGCGGTCAAGTCTTTGGGTTGTACTCGTTCAAGAGCTTCCACATTCACATTATAATCATCAGGATATAGCTTTGCTGACCTCCGTGCAAGGGCGAGCTTTTCACGAACATTACCCGACAGGTATTCATCTGCCATAAGATATTTCTGTTCATTCGGATTGCCCTGCCCATATAACGGATTTATGAACATAACTCCCTTTAATTCTTCATAAAGTTCCTGTTCGGTTTTACCCGTAAGCTGACACATATATTCAATATCAATACCTGCTTTTTCACCCATAGAAACAGCGAGAGCTTCACTTGCAGTATCAACTGAGGTAACAGGTATATGTGGCTTGATTGTACGCTTAAAAAACATATCTGCCTTGCGTTCAAGATTGCCGTCATCGTCCAATATCTCTAATGCTGATAAAAGCGAATACGAGCTATCCTGTGAGAATGCCATACTGTTACCTCGGCTGTTGATAAGTCCGTACTTTTTCGTGAAACGGTCATACAGATTATTGAGTTTTTCCTGTTCTGCTTTGATAGCGTTTTCAGGATAATCTTCTGTCTGTAACTCAATGAGAGTACGGACGGTATCACGAATTTGTATCAAGCCTTTTATACGATTTTCAGCCGTAGCCGATATTTCAACAGGCGACATTCTGCTGTTTTCACGGAAGTAAATAACATCATCAACAACGGTGTAAGAGAAGTTTCTGACAGTAGGATCAGCGGGGATTGAATTATCTTCTTCCTCTAAATCCTCATCAAGTTCATACAGTGTAATTTCACCGTGAATATTTGAAATAGCTTCTTCAAGAAGGCTCTCAAGGTCAGCGTTTTCGTATGGCTCACAGGTAGCTTCTTCACCGAAGCGACCTGATACCATTTTCATTTCGCCCAAAATCATATCGGGGTGGTCTACAAAGTAGCTGTTCATCTTAATTCCGTTCTCACCAGCATTAAGATGTACCCAATCAGGCTCAATGTCTGTAATACGGTCACGCTTTTGGAGTATCAGAATATCCGACACAACCTCTGTGCCTGCATTGCCCTTAAAGGTGTTATTCGGCAGTCGTATTGCTCCAAGAAGCTCCGCCCTTTGAGCGATATATTTTCGCACAGCGGGATTTTCTTTATCCATTGTACCCTTTGAAGTCACAAGAGCCATCACACCGCCGGTGCGGAGCTTATCGAGTGACTTTGCAAAGAAGTAATCGTGAATAAGGAAATGGTTTTTATCATAGCGTTTATCTGCAACGCTAAAATCACCGAAAGGCACATTACCCACAACAGCGTCAAAGAAGCTGTCGGGGATAGTGGCTTCCTCAAATGGCTGTCCTGCGATTGAGGAACGCTGATAAAGTTGCTGTGCTATTCCTGCGGAAATCTTATCAATCTCAACACCGTAAACACGGCTGTCCTGCATTGAATTTGGCAGCATACCGATAAAGTTACCGATACCGCACGACGGCTCCAAGATATTACCTTCTCTAAAACCCATCTGCTCCATAACTTTGTAAATAGCCGAAATAACAACAGGTGGAGTATAGAAGGCAGTTAGGGTACTTGACTTTGCAGAAGTGTATTCTTCGGGCGAAAGCAAGCCATAAAGTTCGGTAAACTCATCTGCCCAAGCTGAATTGTTTTCATCAAAGGCTTCGGGGATACCGCCCCAACCGACATACTGTGCAAGTATTTCCTGTTCTTCGGGAGTAGCAAAACGATTATTAAACTCACATTCCTTTAGAACACGGATAGTTTCAACATTTCTGCGGTAACGAGTTTTCTTGCCGACTTCCTCTAACTCAAACGCTTTGAGGTCAAATGTATGCCTGTCAGCCATTGGAATATCGGGGTGCAAGTCAAAGGTCTGCACTTTTGCTTTTGGCTTTCGCTCCCAAGCAGGGGTTTCAAACTCTTTCTTTTCGGAAAGTTCAATAGCAGAACGCACAAAGTCAACCTTTTCAACTCTGAATATCGGGAATCCATTGGCATTCTCAAATGTGATGTCACGCATTGACACTTCTCCGATTTTTTTAACACTTTCAACTCTGAAACGACGCTCATCAACCATGAGTTCTTTGCCGATAAGGTCGGAATTATCAACCACTGTTTCTTTTTCGGATTGTTCATTCGTAGGCTCGGATTTCTCGTAGAACGGAGAAAGTTGCTCGTCGCTGACATACACAAGGTCGCTAAAATCTAAACCGTGCAAACCGTTCTCGACAATATCACCGAGAGATTCATACTGTTCTGTGTTGACAATCTTTCCATCCACCTTCGTGACGATTTGACAATCAACAAGGTTTACCTCCGCTTCAATCTCGTGCAACTCGTCCTCTGTATTTGTATAGGCAAGATTTATTTGCGACAAATCAGAGTAGTCCGCTTCTTCGTTGCCGTATTCCTCCTGAACGAAATCATCAATTAACCGCTTCGCTTCGTCAATCAGAATATCATACTCAGATTGAGATAGCGGCTTGTCAATGATTTCAAAACGCTGTAAAGGGTTAGGCAGATTATCAATAAAGTCGTGAGGCATAGTGTTACCGTCAGCGTCCTTATACAGATAAACCGCCATTTTTACGTCAAAGGTATTTTCCTCCTTAATGTCCTTTTCAAACATTGTCGGATTGGTGTATTCGATACTGTTTTCAACAGCGCCGTCAGCATTAAGATAATCTATCCTGCCGACAGGCTCAGAGTAAATAGGTGCGTGTGACCTGTCAGAAGCCATCAGAATAAAGTCACGGCTTCCTTTGTCGTTTGGCTTTGATATTCCGATATTATATCCTCGGTCAAGCAGCATATCCATATAGGTTTCAAGCCTGTTCGACGGCATACCGCACATATCAATGCTTTCGTTATCGGTCAATCTCCTCGTGGTATTGTGTAAGTCAAGAGCTTGTGATACCTTTTGAGCATCCTCGCCCATAGCTTCGTAAAAAACACCGATTTGAAAAAGAATAATCGTATCAGGGTTATCGTTCTTAACCTTGAAATACTCCTGCATAACAGGACTATATATGCTATAATCACGCTCTCCATTCTGACTTTCTTTTTCAGTTTGTACGACAATTTTCAAATGGTCGTTCATCGGGTTTTCTTTGACTTTGGTATCAAACTCTGCCCGTGTCATCTCCTTGTTAAACAGAGGAAATTGCTTGTCGTAAAGCATTACACGGTCATCATCATAAGAAAGAATTTCATACTCGCTTGCCCCGATGAACACCGGTGCTCCGAGAGTGTATCGGTATTCATACTCTTTGGGCTTAGCTGTCGGCGGTGTATAGATTGCTTCCCGTATTTCTTTATCGGCTGCTCGTTCAGCTCGTATCTGCTCCTGCTTTTCAAGCCAAATAGGATAGTATGCCTTTTCTTTCGAATTAAGGTAACGGTCAAGGCTTATCAGCTCACGGATTCGCTTTTCAACCTGATTCCACTTTAACAGCAATTCAGGAGCATCATCACCAAAGCCTCTGCTCAGTTTAATGCCTTTTCCATCGTGTTGTTCGTCAATACCTGTGCCTGTTATAATAGGATAAGAACCGCCCCATCCGTATTCATTTTTTAGAAAAGTAATATTATCTTTAGCAGAAAGCGATTTTTGAAACTGCTCATAAATTCTCATTTTACCTTGACTTATCCAACTTCCACGAGTAAGAACAGTATCAATGATTTCCTGAGTAAAAGGAAAAGCAGGAGTGTTTCTTCCTGCTTCATTCGTTATAAGTTCTAACTGACCTTCGATAGAAGGTAAAGGCTTGATTGTATCTCGAAGTTCTCCGAGAAGTCGCATACCATCAAAGTATTGGGCGATAACGCCCCAATCATAATAACTTTGTGATATTCGGCTCAGATATGTTTTTCCTTCCCATAAGTGAAGTACATTTTGATAGGTTTTATATCCCATTCTCCTGCCGTCAGGAACGATAACCTCTGTATAATCATTGTTAAATATACTCTTGATAAACTCAATCTGTTTATCGCTGTCCCGTTCAGTTTCAAAGTATGCCGCAATTTCTTCCTTTGTCGCTTTGAGGTGAGGGGTAGAGAGTAAAATCGCCTTAATATCTTCATCTTTGCCCAAGAACGGTATGCTTTTGTCCTCGTGACTACGATCATAATATTCAAGGTTAATATCCCCACGAACATAGTTCGGGTTATTGATTATTTTTAAAGCATTTTGAAGTTGTTGTAAGGAAGCCATTAACTCTGAAAATTCAGAGCTTGAAACATCCAACGATGTTAAATAATCTATTATGTCATTTACTGAGCCTTCATTATGTAGGTCTTTTTCAATGCCATCAATTATATCATCGTCAGTTTCTCCAACTTCTTTTTCATCAAAAAGGTTGTAATAATCGTTATCGTCAATGAAATTGAAGATTTGCTCTGCTAACCCTTTTATGTTTAGGTTTGAAAAAACAGGCTCATCTAAACGAGCCTGTTCATCAGTATTTAAGCGTAAATCACTTCCGCTTTGACTATCTCTTGTGCCGAGTGCCGGAGATTGTTCATCAAGCGTGTCCACTTCATCGGATTTTCCGCTTTCAGCTTCTCTGTCAGCCCTTCTCTCTGTGCCATCTGTGTGAGTAAGCGTTCCTCCATCTCTGTCGCCGTCTGTTCGATTTCCGACAGATGTGCTGTCAGCGTTCCTCTCGTCAGCAGATTGTAATAGAGTATCTTGTGTTTCCTCAAGAGATATTTTTTCCTCATCTGTGCGTAATATCCGAGTTCCACTTTCGGTTGTTCGGGAAGTGTCAGATTCGGGAGCTGATAGTCGCCCTGCATTGTGTAAGTCAGTTCTGCCATTGTCAAAACTCCTTTCGGTATTTATTGTGTCATTAGTATATTCGGTTTGGCTGCTTTCCGCAATTATGCGATTTTGACGATTGAGTGCAAAAACGGTTTTGGATATTTCCGAAAGCCCCATTTCAGCAATATCGCTCGTCGCATATCCAAGAGCGTTTAAGGCTTCCTGCGTATTGAAATTTATAATATTACGGAAATCTTCGCCATCAAAATATGCCTCTGTATCAATACCGAGCCTTGTCATAAGCATATACGCAACGCTGTTCGTAACAAGCTGCTTATACATAACCTTAATGCTGTCCTCACTCAAATCTTCAAGGAAAGTGTCAGTAACAGTAAAAAGCAAGTCACCTACATAATCGGGAATGTTATCCTCTACGGCATTACTTGAAGCAGAAAGGATTGCCTGTGCAAGATTATCCTTTTCATCAAGATGACCGAAGTTACTTTCAAGCGTGTCTATTATTTCATCTGTATATTCGGATTGCATATTCCAAATAGGGACAGCTCTTGAATTTTCGCATGTGTGTGTATCGGATATGTCGAAGTAATGGACTAACCTCTGAGAGTTACCATTCAAATTCTCAAATACTGCAATACCTTTTGCTCCACGGTTTACCCATCTGCCAAAAGTTCTATTCCACCGTTCAATCGGAAGCACGGCAGTCGCTTCGGGTTTCTGAGCATACAAAAGGAGCTGTTCGTCAAAACGCAGTTTGTAGTTGTAACAGGCTGTTTTCAAAAAAGCCGCCCATTTATCGGGCGACATAACCTCTTTTAAGGTATCTTCATAAAGTTTAGAGATAAGGTCAAATTTTCTTGCCATAGAATAGCACCTCCTTATCTTTCGTAGCTTTTGTAAGTACAGAGCCAATCAGTACATTTGAGTGCCGAAATATTACGCTCCATTACACTCACCGCCCGCACAGCAGCATTTCATACTGAGAGCGTCAAGCACCTTATCCCCGATACCCTCAACAATATCGTTGATATAATCAATCTCACAATCATCAGTTTCAGCTTCTTTGAAAAAGCGCTGTACCAAACTGAGGTGAGCGTCTTTCTTGAGCGTAAAATAGCAATACCAGCCTGAGCCTTCACGGTCAATGTTGTACGAGCAAAGGTCGCCGTTTTCGTCGATATACCACTCTGCAAGGTTAAAGTCTGAATCAAAACATTCTCCGAGAACGCCTGAATCAATTACCTTAATATGAGTGGAGCTGTTGTCCTCGCCGAAAGGATCAGTAAATGAAGCCACTACTATAATCGCTTGTACGATGGACACCTTATCGAGCTTTGCCTTCATATCGTCAAATTGCTTAAAATTGATAGCGTGAGTAACCGCAGTTATTTTATTTTCAGCGATTGACGGAAACTCCTTTCTAATTTTAGCTTTTACGCACGGCAGCATAAGGTCGATACTCGTCCATAAAGTAATGCGATTTGTGTTAATTGTTTTGTTCATCATTAAAACCTCCAAGATAAGAATAGAGCTTATTGCTCTTTGTGTATTTTTGCAGTTCGGAAATGATACTCATTTCCTGCACTGATAAATTACCGATGCTGAAAACATTTTGAAAGGTGATATTTTGCAAGTTCTTCTCGGTCTTATAGCCTGCTTCAAAAAGTTTTGTAAGCACCTTGAATTTCTGCTGTGTGGTAACAACGTTTTTGTTGTCTGCCAATGGATTATGCCTCCTTGTCTAAATCGTATTGAGTATAAGCCTTAATACCCTTATTTCTTTTTCGACGAACTGACGGGCTGCAACCGAGTTCAGGTGTTTCAGCCTGAATTTTCTGCCTTGTTCTGCGAACACTCTCAAAGCGAGGACAGCCAAGCTGTGCATAGTTTGTCATTACTTCCTCAAATGAAAGGTCAGCTCTGCCTTGTGTTTGGTATATACACTCCTGACAAATCAGTAGGTACAATTTCATATCATCACGAGTTTCGGGGTGATTCTCTAAAATCATCCTGACTTTACTCTCAATAGTTTTCAGGTTATTCATAGTACCTCCTAAATCTTACGGGAGGCCTATACAAAGCCGCCCGTAGTGTAGTTTTCATTTCTTGTTATTGCGGTTTTTAATCTGCAAGTACACAAAACCGCCGATGATAAAGACAAGAAGCGTAATCGCAAGGATCACTTTCATTATGCTACCTCCTTGTTGTTTTTCTTTCTCTTTTTATAAAGAGCGGTTGCACCGCAAGCTACAAGTCCTACGGCAGAAGCGCCGCCAAGCATAAGCCAAAGGTTAGGATTACTCTCATCACCTGTTTTCGGTGTGTGAATTTTCTCATTGTGCATCTTAACTTTGGCTGTCTTTCTGTACTCAATTTCGACAATCTCATCATCGGGAAGCATATATCCCGCAGAAGCATCATTATTGACCTCTGAAACGATATACTTGCCAATTCGTAAACCTTCGATAAGAATTTCACCGTGCTTGTCTGTCTTGAAAGTCTTATCGTATCCGTTTTCGCCTGTTACACGGAAAGAGAACCCCTCAACCTTATTGTCAGAGGAAGTCTTTACAATTTTGAGCGAGCCTTTCATAGCTTCATTGATAAAACCTACTCCTGCTTTGTTCTCAACCTCATAGGTTTTGCAGTCCGTATCTACAAATACGGGATAGATGTTTTCATCGAGAATAAAACCGTTAGGGGCTGTCTTTTCTTTTACAAGATAGTGACCGTACACAAGGTCGTTAATTTCGTAAACTCCTGTGTCTGTTTCCTCGATTTCTCCGAGAAGTTCGTCCTCATCGTCGAGCTTGCCGTCAGAGTTATTATCAGAATAGATTTCAAATACCGCACCCGTCAGCTTGTTGTCAGGATAATCTTCGTCAACCTTTATGGTCTTAATATTGCCACGGATAAACTCATTGACTATTTCAACATCTACGACATCGCCGTCAGCGTTAATAGTAACAGGATATACCGTGTCATTGAGGATAAAGCCTATCGGCTGTTCAATCTCACGGATATACCAAGTTCCGAAAGGAATATCGGTAAAACTAAAGCTGCCGTCCTCTCCTGAAATAGTTGTCAAGGTTGCGTTTTTTTCTGTAAACTCAACATCTGCGGACTTAAATAGTCCGATAACAGCGCCGCCGAGTGCCTCACCGTTCTCATCAACCTTCTTGCCGGACACAGAGCCGTAAATCAATTTATTGACAAAAGGCTCGTCACCGTTCACCTTAATATCTACCGTCTTTACGGTCTGACCGCCATAGGCAAATTCAAATTCGTGGTGTTCATCGTTAAGGATATAATGCTCGTCTGTTGCAAGTTCCTTAACATAATACTTGCCGAAAGGAATATCGGTTGTAAACTTGGCGTTTCCGTTCTCATCAACTGAGATGATTTTGATAAGTCCATCTGCGGGGATTGTATCTCCATTTGTAGCAGTAATATCTTCCGCAGCGAAAAGTCCAAAGGTGATATTAAGAATTTCGCCGTTATCTCCGATTGCAAAGGCTTCGTTTCTTTCGATAATCTTTTCAAGGGAAATAACTGCCTTCTGTCTTTCGTTATAGAAAGAGGTTGCTGTGTCTGTTAGAGAAATCTCCTGCTCTGCGTAGGTGAGTTCTACTGTGTGGACTTCATCACTTAACACCAAACCATTTGGAGCTTTCTGCTCTTTTACATAGTATTTTCCGAGATAAAGGTCAACACTTGTAGCCGTACCTTTTCCGTTTGTTGTAACCGTATCAACTACTGTGCCTTTTTTAACTCTTACTGTGCCGTCAGGAGTAATAATATCCTCTGCTGCTGTGATGGTATAGGTTGCGCCCTTCTGCTTAGTAGTTTGGAAAACAGGCTGATAAATCAAAGTTTCGTCGCCGCTTACACTTACGCCGACAAAACTCTCGCCCTCTTTGGTAACAGTAATCTTGCCCTTTTGAGCAATATTCGCCTTCTTCACCTTTATAAGAGTAATTCCGTTTTCATTGGATGAGTTCTCGGCAGTAACATCAAAATAAATCGGTGTAGTATCAAGAACATAACCGTAGGGAGCTTCTACCTCAACAATATGGTATCCCTTCCCGTACTCTAACATTTCAGGAGTGATAAGACATCCGTTGCTGTCTGTGTAGAAAGTGTCAATAGTGATGTTTGAGGGATAGGGCACTGACATAGTTACAAGATTATTCTTGGGATCGTAAATCTGAAATCCTGCTCCTGCGTATGGAATTGTTTTCCCTGTTTCCACATCGAGCTTAACAATTTTAAGATATGATTCAAAGGTGCTATTATTGATGATATAACTATATGTCTTTGTGTTTTGGCAGATATACACATCAAAGTCGGCAATCTTTTCTCTGCCTTCCCAGCTCTTTGTTTGATGTACTGTATAAGTACCATAGGGAAGCTGCTTTGACTTGGCATATCCCTTCTCGTCACAAACGAGGGTATCACGTTCATCCGCTTTTGCCTTATCATAGCTGCCTGCACTTTTAAGGTAAACCTGAAATTCTGCTCCTACTTCGGGAGTTTCAATCTGTGTATCGCCGTTGTCGCAATGCTTTACGATTTCAACATTACCCTTGATTACCTGTTCGGTAACACCGAGTGAAATAACATTATGCTCAACGGTGTAATTCTTCGCTTCCGCACCAACATTATGAACAGTTTCATCAAGCAAATAACCCTCGGAAGGCTCAATCTCCTTAATAGTCCAATTATCGCCGCAGACATATTCCTTTGTGGTGAATTTTCCGTCCTTGTCGGTGATATAGGTATCAATGAGCTTGTCGCCGTTATAGATGCCGTACTTTGCACCTGAAAGAGTAGCGTCGCCCTGTGTAGCTCTCTTTTCTGCGTCTTTCTTTTCAACAGTTACGGCAAACTTTTTAAGAATATTGGTGAATTCTCTCTTTGTAGCCTTATGCCAAGTAATGGGAGCTGTCTGCGATTTTGGAACGACATAACGGATAGCTGTGTCAACTTCCTCAAGAGTGTATGGCTTATCGCCGCTTACCAAGATATTTTTGAAAGTAGCAACACCACTATTATCAGTAGTAGCATATTCATCTACCTTCGCCCCCGATAAAGATGTTCCGTAAAGGTGGAATTTTTCACCTGAATTAAAATCGTCCTCTGAGGACTTAATTACTTGAAGTTCTCCTCTTTTGAGGACATTGCTGAATTTTACTGTTGCGGTTTTTCCGCTCTCGACAGTTACCTTTTGAACTTTCTGTGTTTCGTACTTATCGTCTGTGACTTCCGTAATTGTGTATGTTCCGACAACGAGATTATCAATCTGAAATACGCCGTTAGAATCGGTCTTGACAGTTTTACTATAGCTGTTCGGTCCTGTTATCTTAAAACTGATTCCGCTTACTTTTCCGTCCTCAGATGTCTTTTTGATTTTAAGACTTCCCGCAGAAGTCTTTACAGCGAAATATGCTGTTGTTGTTTCTGTATCAGACTGAACACCCGTTACAACATCCTGCTTTGTTGAGCTTCCGCAAGCAACAAGCGTTGTAGTAACCTTCGGCATAGACTTTTCCGCACTGAAAACAACAGTGTCGGTAATTGCCTTTGAAGAAGTCAAAGTGATTTTATTGCCTGAAATAGAAACAGAAACACCGTCTGTCTTTTTGAAAGTGTAATCGGAAAGAATTTTGTTGCTGTCGGCAAGTGTAAGTGTGTACTCGCCGTCTTTATACTTTAACTCGTTGACATTGCTTTTTGCCTTTGCAGATGTTGTATAGGCAAAGCTCGGAATAGTATCGTATTCTGCGAGCTTGTCTGCAATCTTGTTGTAGTTGCTCTTTACATTCGCATTTGCGCCGCCTGATGTGATACCGTCGATAAACTTTGTATCCTTAACCTTGAAGGTCGAAGCGTCACGGCAACCTGTTACAAACTCCCACACAACGATCTGTGTAGCAATCCACTTCTGTCCGTCTGTACCTACAAGGCTTGACGAGCTTCCTGACTTTCCGAAAAGAAGGGCAAGGTTTACTGCTTTCTTCTGTGCTTTGGAAAGTGCATTCCAAGCCGCCGATGCATCTGTTGTCAGCGTATTGCCTACAATCAGAGTGTGTCCGGGCTGAATGCAGTATGCATCCTTGCCGTCAGCGTAAATTCGGCATAGTTCCTCGCCAACCGTACCGACAGTATAGCCGTCGTGCGAAGTGTGTTTTACGAATTTGATAATACTGCCGCCTGTGTCATAACAATAGTCGAACGAAACCGTAACCTCTTTTGAGGCTGCATTAACAGGTGTAATAAATGTTGAAACAAGTGAAATAACTGCGAGCAAAATCGCAGCCACTCTCATTGAGTTCTTTTTGTTGAAAACTTTAGTCATAAGTTACCTCCATAATAAAAATAGGACAGCTACCATTCTGTCCGCAAAATTTGTGTTTAATTGTTTTCTCCTTTAGTTGGATAGATATATTTAATGAGATAAAGTTTATTTAAGAGATTTAATATATCTATCTTTCGGTTAGTTATGGTAGTCTAAAGGGGTTAGAGTGTGAGAAAGGGGGAAGTTAAAAAAATAACTCCGCCTACCTGCTATCACGCTCTGCTCTGTTGCGTAAATATTTAGCATAGTGCGCCAAAGCCTTACATACAAAGTCCTCCGTATCTTTTAACGGAATATTTTTAGGGATAAGGCTTCGTACTTTGTCACCACGCAAAACAATACGCTCTCGCTGATTGGGCTTTTCTTCAGACATAATAGCTTCAACCGCTTCTGCTGTCAGTTTGCCGTTATCGAACATCTTTCTCATTCGGATTGTTTGGTCGTGCGATGGTGTGCAGTCGTTAATATCAATCTGTAGGGCAACATCACGCTGACAATCTTCATTGAGATAGGACAGCTCAACGGCAGGACGCATTTTAATTCTGCCTTCATCAACAAGTTTTAAAAGTTCAGGTACGAGATTTGTCAAGCGGATATATCGGTGAATTTGATTTCTACTATCACCGCTATTCTCGCTCATAATTTCAAGCGTTTGCTTGCCTGAAAAATTAATCCCCTGTGGGGATTGATTTTCTTTCGTCGGTCTGCCTGCTTGTCTTTTCATAGCTTCATTTCTCATTTTGTAAGCAAAGGCTTTTTCGCTCGGAAGTATTGTTGTTCTCTGATAATTACTTTCAACCATATATACAATAGCTTCGTCACGGGTTAAGTCTTTAATCTCACTTCTGAGAGTAGAAAATCCCGCACGCTCACAGGCTCGTTTTCGTCTGTGTCCTGAAACAAGTTCGTATCGTCCGTTCTCTTTCTGTCGCAACACGGCAGGAGTTAATACTCCGTTTGCCTTGATACTTTCAACGAGCTGCTCCATATCCTCATCATCTCTAACCTGAAATGGGTGGTCAGGAAAATCGTCAATAAGTTCAAGGGGAATATCCCTTATCTTTTCGAGCTTTGCATCGTCACGCTCCTGTTGCGTAGAGAAAAGGTCATCGAGCGTCGGTAGAGCGAAGTCGCTCTTTCTGTCTGCCATCGGCAAGCACCTCCTTTGCGAAATCAGCGTATGCCAATGCTGCCTTGCTATTTGGTTCATAAGCATAGATGCTTTTTCCTTTGGATGTCACTTCGGCGGCTTTTACCGCAATCGGGATTTTTGATTTATATATTCTGATTAAACTTCCAAAGTTATTACGAATTGCGTCCATCGTACTTTTAGCAAGGTTTGTCCTATTATCAACGAGTGTCAGTAAAATACCGTCAATCGCTAAATCAGGATTGGTATGTGCCTTAACTTTTGAAACGGTCTGAAAAAGTTGCGTCATTGCTCTTGCAGGCAAATACTGTGCCTGAACAGGAATTACAACGCTGTCAGCCGCCGTCAATGCGTTCAATGTCAGCATACCGAGTGAAGGTCTGCAATCAATAAGTATATAGTCGTATTCCGACTTAAACTTACTCAAGTAACTTTTTAGAATGTTCTCACGGCTCATTGCAGTAACAAGGTACATTTCCACCGCTTCCAAATCTGTGTTGGAAGGAATAAGGTCAACACCTTCGTTATGGTGAAGTATGCCGCTTGAAATATCTGTATTATCGTCACGGATAACATCGTGCATTTTATTAGCAAGGGTAATAGGTATATCGTCAATTCGTTTCCATCCAAGACAGGTTGTTAAATCTCCCTGCGGATCACAATCGACAAGGAGTACCTTTTTACCTTGCATTGCTAATCCAATGCCCAAGTTCATTGTAGTCGTCGTTTTACCGACACCGCCTTTCTGATTGCAGATAGCAATAGTTTTGCAGTTTGGCATTCGTTTTCCTCCTTTCATATAGTTTTATAGCTGCCCTGCAAAAGCAGCTATGTAACTTTTCCGCAGTATTTGTCCTCAACTTCCCCTGCGGATAGATAAAGCTATATGGGACTTCATTAAGTAACGGCTTGCTAACCGTTGCACGGGAATTTCACCCCTCCGAGGTTTTCTCGAAGCTGCGTACAGGAGTATCATTATCGTTCTGACTGTCATCGCCGTATCAGGGGCAACCTGATACTTGTAGACGGAATTAGCGCTCTTTCCCAATAAAGGAAGGTCGTGGCGTACCGCTACGGTGGCTTGTGCTTCCGCACATCATCAGAAGTAAAGTCTTAATGAAGTGATATTCAGTTGTCAAAGTTCATAGAAAAGGTGTTTTTTGAAGTTCTCAAAAAAAACCTCTACTATATACGAATTTCAAATCCCGATTTGACGGTATGTTTTGAAAAATTTTTTCAAAAAAAAATATCTTTTAAAACGCAAAAAACGCTCGCTCCAATTAAGGAACGAGCGTTTTAAATTATTTGAATTATCCTGTGATAATAACTTTCAATTTCTTTTGCTTTGCGGTACTGATTTTTAATATTAGCTCACCTACCGCATCTGTATATCTACCTTGTTTTATAAGAGAGTTTTTCAACCCGATGTTAAGAGAGATATGAAAAAACTGAACAATATTACGTTGAGTTTATGCAATGATTATTTAAGGTGCACTTTGATTATTGGTAAAACTTTTCATACTTTCTTCAAGATTTGCATTGGCAGAATTATGTTTTTCTTTAAATTTAATATATGTATCTCCAGTATCCCAATATAGTTTTTTGCCATTACATAGATTCACATAAATATACACTTTGTCATCATTTAAAACCTGATGCTCTTTTTGAAATAAAGAAACAAATTCATCTATTATTATGGTTGACTCTGTTACTGAATCGCCTGGTTTAAGAGTCCCTTTGTGTTCTTCATCCAATTGTGCAATACATATACCAATATGTTCCTTTCTTGATAAATCTTTTTTGTTTTTTACAAACATTATCCCACAATCGTCATAGTATGCAGGAGCTATGCCAACATTTCTTATTTTGATGTTAAGACCTTCAAATATTTCCCGAGTTCCGTCCTCTTTAGCCATCAAACTCAAACCAAAAGAGTATGAAACTCTCAGATTAGATTTCTTCTTGCTTTGTATTTGTTTAAATGTAATAATAATAGCTACAATGGCTGCTACCGCAACAATCACCTGGCATAAAGTATTTGTAACATTTATTACGTTATCTAATGTGATTGATGACATAACATAACCTCCTTATAAAGATGATTTATATTTTTATTATAACATTGATATCATATTTTTTCTATTATTCAGAAAGTAAAACAAAACAGCAAAAAAACGTATAAATTGCACTAAAAATCGCATACAAATTTGTAAACACTTTGTGTGAATAATAGCTCCGACTATAATAGTCGGAGCATAAATTCAGCCTAAAACCACCAGTTGGACACGGTGTTTTAAGAGTTCTTTTTAAAGTTTAGAGAGAAAAAAAGCCCGCTTCAATTATGTAAATTATCCTGTGATAATAACCTTCAATTTCTTTTTCATTGCGGTACTTATTTTTAATATAAGCTCATCTATCGCATCTGTATATCTCCCTTGTTGCATAAGAGAATTTTTCAATTCGATTAGCGATTTAATAATTCTGCTGTTTTCTGTCTCGTTAAGATATAAATGATATTTTTGTTCTCTCATTATCAATACCTCCTATTCTAAGTTTATATTATCATAATATCTATTGACAAAATAGTAAAATGTGCGATAATAATATTGATGATTTGAATTGAGAAATATCCAATAAATAGAAGAACACATTATAGAGAAATATGCTACTGTTTGTTGATTAGAATTTAATGAAAGTTAGTCGGTGTGTTCCACCATTTGTTACAGCAAAAAATCAGCAAAGTTTTGAATTAGCTGAAATTATATAAGCATAATTAACAAATAGCTTGTACTAATCATTGTTAAACATCAACAAAAAAGACGGGGTAAATCTTCTTGGAACATTGGCACATTCGCTCCAAAACCGCGTGCCGAGGGTTCAAGTCCTTCTGCCCCTGCCATTTAAAAGCACTTCAAAAAGGCGATACGCAAGCCGTTTTTGAGGTGTTTTTGTTATTTATCAAGGATTTTCAAATTTGCCCTGTAGCTATTGATTTCTACAATTTTGGCTGATTTTTCTACAACTTTTCGACTTTTTTCTTCTCTAAAAATCTGTTCATAATCAGAAGCTATTGCAATTTTAGAAGTTTTATCAACATGAGCATAAAAGCGAAAAGTAGTTGACGGATTACTGTGTCCTAACCATTCAGCTGTTTGAACATAAGAAAAACCTTTATTAAGCAAATTACTTGCCACACTATGCCTTAAATCGTGCAAACGCAAACCGTAATAGCCCAAACTGTCAGCTATTTTACGAAAATTTTTCGTTAAATAATTCGGTGTCATAACTGAACCGTTTTCGTGCGTAAATACAAAATCACTATCAGAATACAATTCTTCAAATTCCTTCTTGTTTTCAATCTGCCATTGCTTTTGAACAAGAAGTTTTTCTTTTATAACAGGAATTAACGGCATTGTTCTGTTACTGCTTGCATTTTTAGTATCATCGGTATAGTTTGATTCGCCAGTAAGTTCCTTTGTGCTTTGCTGTAAAGTTTCGCAAATATGAATGGTGTTATTTTCAAAATCCACACAACTCCACTTAATGCCCAAAACTTCACTTCTTCTCAATCCATATATCGAACACAGTAAAACAGGCAAATAAATTATTTCGTTCTCAATAGCCGTCAGCATATTGTTAATCTGTTTTTGATTGAGAAACTTTGCATTAAAAGTTTTCAACTTTGGTCTTTTGGAACTAACATCAGGATTAAAATTTATGTAACCCTTTTCCACAGCGTCATTCAGTGCTTTTGAAATATTTTGATGATGGTGCTGTATTGTGCGAGGAGAAAGCGGTTCAGCTTTTTCAAGTTTGCTGTTTGTATTATTTTTAAATTTGTAGTAAGCCGTTAAATCGCAAGGTTTTAGTTCCTGTAATCGTATACCTTTTTCACGAAAATATGGGATAATATGCTTTTCCATATTTCCTTTGTAATTTCGGTAAGTATTTGGTCTTACTTCTGATTTAATATCGTTCAGCCACAATTCAAAATAATCTGCAACAGTAATTTCACTGTAGAAGGTTTTACACTCCTTGCTGTACTGTTCAATAAGATCTTGCAAAAACGCTTCTGCCTTTCTCTTATTATTTTTAACAGGCAGTTTTGTTGTACGCCAAATCTGCTTTCTTTTTCCGTTTTCATCAGTTACATATAATCGAGCATACCAAATTTCGTTTTTCTCAACTATGCTTCCATTGACTCTATTCTTATTCATTACTTTCCTTTCCGAAAGAGCCAACCATAACTGATATAATAATACCATTTACAGTTGGCTCTTTCAAGATTTTTTGCTAAAAACAGCTATTCAAATATGTTTGTATGCTCTTCTTTGGAATTATGTATTTAGTGCCGATTCTTTTGGATTTCAGCGTTCCGTTTTTAAGCATTTGATATACGGCATTTCTGCCTATACCTAAAATATTCTGAACATCTTTAACCGTCAGCACCTCTCCATAATCACATAATTTTTTCATATAATCACCATTCGCTATCATCAAAATAATAAGCCTTAAACAGCACACCTGTATTCGTAAGGAATACGCCTTGCTTGTCCTTTGGAATTTTCTCCGCTCCGTCAGGGTTATCAAGAATAATCTGAGAAAGCACCTTGTCAGCCCTACCGCAAATTCTAAAGTCGATATTATTTTTTATCTGACCTTTGAGAATATCGGCATCAGGTCTTTGAGTAGCTAAAATCAAGTGTATTCCAAAGGCTCTGCCTTGCCTTGCTATTGTTGATAACAAACTCTCAATTTTTGCAATCTGAACCTTGCTTTCCTTATCAAGCCCTGTTTTATCAAGTAATTCTGCAATTTCATCGCAAGCAAAAACTATTCTGTGAAAATTACAATCGGTCAGTTTATTGTATTGTTCAATGTTAGCACACTCACAATCAATAAATAATTGTTTACGGCTGTTGAGTTCTTCCACAATGTATTCAAGACGATTTATAAGTTGTTCTTGTTGAGTGATTATATTACATTTTCTTTTCCATATTCCATAAAAATCCACTCCGCCTTTAAAATCAGCTATGTAAATTTCAAAACCTTTTTCAACACATTGCATTAGAACCAGTTTTAGCAAAACAGATTTTCCCGAACCTGAACTACCGCCTATTAAAATATGCGGAGTTACCTTTAAATCTGTCATTACCTTATCAAGCTGGCTTTCTCCAAGTAACAAAACACTTTCCTTTTCAGATAAATATTTATTTTCCCACATAAGTATTTGCGGAAATTCTTTGTTCGCTGTCACTGTTTTTATAAACACATGCTGAAAGTCTTTTCCTGATTCAATGCTTACTATACGAACATTAAGGGCGGTTTCAATATCAGAACGTTTTTTCTCGTATTCGGTAATTGGTATTGTAGGAGAATAAAATTCAAATACTTCTGCTTTTGCTTCTTTATACCTTGACAATAAAATCGGTGTTTCCCCAGATTTATCTTTGAATCCAACGCCCAAAAGACATTTTTCAACTCTTTTTGCCGATAAAGGAGTACCTAACATTGAGATAATCAGCAATGTGCCGATAATAGTAACAAATATCATTATTAAACTAAATATCCATAACAAAATATTTGATAAGTAAGAAAAGCCAATTTTATATATGCTCGTCTTTACAAAATTCCAAAGCATATATGCGGATAAAATAAAGGCAATAGGTAAAAGCGCTTTCCTTTTCTTATGCCAAATGTTTCTAAAACCTGTTAATATTCGTATATAATTTATTTGATTAAGTATTTTTTTCATCTAAACTCACTTCCTTATGTAATGTTTTCTTCTTTACATGACCCTTTTTATCATACTCAATCACATAATTTATACGGCGTAAAAAAGCATTGTAGGTTTTCTGTTTTTCGATTTGTTCATTTACATACTGCTTATTTAAAGGTAAATTGCTTGTAATTATCACTTTTGTGTAACAAGCCACCTTATCCGTATAACGTGCAGGTAACATCAGCGGATAAACATCTAAATAATTAAGCATTTCCTCTATAGGTATTTGTGAAGCAAATTCTTCAAAAACTAAAACTTCATGTCCGAAGTACGAATCAAATTTAACACCGTTTTTAGAATAAGATGTAATTCTGCATATGCTTTCCGCAGGAAAGTGTTTATAAATCCCTCTTGTTTTTCCGACACCGCTTGCACCGTGTATGTAGGTCACACAAACGCTACGCATACGTTCCCTATACTTATCAGCAAGAAAAGTTTGTCGTACAGTATCAATAGCATTTACCCTGAAAATATGTTGTGGATATTCGGTTATAATTTCACTTGTTGACATACCCGAAACAATATCATCAAGGATTTGAGATAATTCAGGGGAATGTTCTTCAAGAGCTGAGGGAGCTTCTCCGTATTCTTTAAAACTTCCTTCAACGCTTGTTTCGGCTTTGTCTGTGTTTTCCCATTTTCCTGTTTTTGTTATGTAAGCGATGTTGTCAACCACAGAACCATAGGCTTTATCAATATGAGCTGTAGGGAATCGTTTTTTAATTGTTGAAAAACGAATTCTGCTTTTAGCATAAATAAACAAGTGGATGTGCGGTGTGCCATTTTCACCAATCTCTCTTGACAGACAAGCATATCTAAATTTGAAAGTATTTAGAATATTTTCAATTTCACCTTCACTAAAATTATGCTCGTCAGGGTTGTTAATAGTTAAAAGCCATTTACGGCATTGAATATCTCTGCTAATTATTCTCACCTCGCTTGTGACATTTGTGCCTAAAGGGTAATACTTCCCCTTTAGGCACAGCCATAGTCGGCTGAAACACGCTAATGCGTGTTCGCCGACTACCGCAACTAATAGAATTATTATTCGGTTTTTCCAACCGCTTTAATTCCTTTAGCTGTAGCTCTTACTATGTAACCGTTTGGCGTCCATACTGGCGACATTTCTAAGCCAATAAGTTCTACTTCCAAAGGGTTATCTTCGCTTACATCCAATTGTTTGGCAGAAGCACCAACTTTCACCGCAAGTTTTTCATAACCAAGTGCTGGACAAAGAATTTCATATTTAAATGAAACTACTTCATCAGAAACTCTTTTTCCATTTTCATATAAATAGACAGGCTTAACAGACAATGCCATTAAGTCAGACCCTATACAGTTAGGATCAAATTTAAGTCTGTTTATAACATCCATAATCTTATCTCCAATTCTTTTGTGATTTTGTAATCGATTACACCTTTATAATAATGCGAAACTTTGCATATGTCGATGACAACAATTTGTAATTTTTTCAATAAATTTTCATTGACTACACTAAAAATAGTGTTATACTAATGCATAATACTGTTTGAGGTGATTTTATGCCAAATGGCACAAGGAATAATTCTAAAAACAAATCGAATACCATTCAAAATGATAGGTTTAAAGAGATAATCAATTATATATGCACTCAATATAAAATAAACCAAAATGAATTAATGGAAAAAATCAACGAATATATGAAATATGATTTTCTCTCTGACAACACATTATTATCTAAATATAAAAGAAATACAAAAATACCAAGCGAATTATTATGTTTTCTTCATGATGAATATAACATTAATCCTGATTATATTAAAGGGAAGTCTAAATTCAAATTTGATGTATTACAAAATAAGTTAAATAATTTTGAACAAATAGCAGATGATTGGTTATCAATTTCTAGCAATCACGAAATTTTACGAACAAATAATATTGTTTTGCAGATAACAATGGATAGTAATTTCTATGATTTCTTAGTTGCAAATAGTATGTCAGAATTACTAAGAAAAGGGGAAGAACTTATAACATCAAGCGGTTTGATTAATGATATTGATCAATTAAAATATAAGGACCCTGTACCAAAGGAATATATACTTATACCAAAAGATAAGTTTCGAGAAATAACAGAATTTTTGGCGTCAAATAAATTTCAAGATTTTTAAGTAATTAAATTGATGTCAACAGATATTGAAAGAAACAACTAAACGATGAAACGATAAATAAAAAAGTTGCAAAATAATACAATACAAGCTATTTTTGCCACCAAGTGTATTTGATCCTTTTTAAAAGGTAATTACCGAAAATACTAATCTAATTATTAATAAAAACTCCAATTTTTTCAGCTGCTTACTCCTGACGCAGGAGCCATCAAAGGCAATGGATGTTTTGAGTTTCATTGAGAGAATAAATTTAATTTAAATTGTTTCTTGCAGTAATTTGCCAGTTATTAACGGAAAGTAAAATGGATATGTTCTGAATTAATGCCATTGTTCTAAAAATAAACCGCTAACACAAATCTGTGTTAGCGGTTTATTTTGTGTAAGGTTCGCTATGGTTAAAACCATAGCGTTATTTTTTTGTCCGATTTTTGCCGATATTCACGCTCATTACACTTTACAACTGCTTTTAATATTCAAATCGTCACCATAGGCTTTACCTTCACATTTTGCTACGGTCGCTATTTTTAAGTAAAGAATTGCCCTGACGGCGTATCGTAAAACTTGCTTCTTGACTTTAAAATGCTTCCTACGCTTGCAATGCTAGTAAAGCCCATACGATGACGATTTATACGAACATACAAAATCAGAAAGGAGTGAAAAAACAGCGTGAATATCTAAATCGGACTTTTTAAAAAGCCCACCAATTCAGAGTGCGAAACCTACACGAATTGTTTTAGATTTTAGTATATTATTTTTATAAAACTCAAAATAATGATTGATTATATATGAAGAAGTGAGTGATGCTTTTAAATTGCAATATATTTTGATTTAATACTAATATGGAATTAAATAGTTGAGATAGCTAAATTTTTTCATTAAAACTATAATTATTGTGTCGACTTTTATCTAAACTTATGATAGAATAGAACAATAGAAATGATCAACAAGTTAGCTAATAAATACTTATCATGACATGCTAAGTATTACGTTGATAAAATAAAGAAATATAAGAACAGATGTCACTCATTTTATATTTAGGAATCTCAGTCCTATACATAATATGAGGTAATATGGACTTTGAGAGAAGGGGTTGTAATGTCTTATACAGTAAAATCATCAGAAAAAACCAGAAAATCTGGAGCTGAAACTGAAACAAAAGCATTATTGTATTTGATGAATTTAAGAAAAGATAGTGATGAAATCAATTATTTTATTGTTGACTTTTTTAATGATCTGACAGGAATGGATACATATGCTGATAAATTGTGGGATGTACAATCTAAGGGAGCAAAAGGAAACTCACCAAAGGCATTGGGAAAAGAGTTAGTGACACTATTTAAAAATTTTGTATGCGATTTTGAATTTGCTGACTACATATTATTTGTTGGTGGAGTTTCTAATACTGTTAGAATTAACAATAATCTCAATTCATTCGGTATCGAAAACATAACGCCTTCTGCTATACAAAAAATTAAAGACGGATTAATAGAAGAAGCAAAAAATAAATCATACATCGAAGATACAGATATTACAGATACAAATATCAACCAATTTTTAGATAAAGTAAGAGTTGTAATAGACGATAAGAAACCTAGTGATTACGTAAGAACTATTATAAAAGGACATCCAAATTTAGTATCCGAAGAAAAAGTTTTGGATGCCATATTTAATGAAATACGTGATAAACAAGCTAGCAAAAAGAATATAAAAGTTATAGAAGGCGTTGTAATTGAGACAAAAGACGAGGCGTTAAAATATTTTAGGCACCTTACAGCATCTGATGTGCGTCTATTAACACTGCAAAGGATAATAAACAGAAACCCAATAGCCCAAGGAGTTCCAATATCCTTTATGCCAATATTAAACAACTGTCCGCCAGAGCAATTCAATGATTTTATACAAGAATGTCAAACTTCTTTATCAAGAGCATTGTTTAATAAGAATTCATCAGAATCATTTTGGGCTTTATTAGAAAATGTATATAATCTCATTTTAAATAACCCTAAATTGGATGTAAATAAAGTGTTTGATATGGTTGACAGAGATATTAAAAAGAATGCAAAAGATTTTGATGTGTTATCACTAAAGTATTTTATAGCACTAGTAAAGGATGGTATACAATGATGATTATAAAAAAAGTAGCAGTTGGTAATAGTACGGAAGCTTTCGTAGAAGAACAATTTGAGTCGGGATTAAATATTATTTCTAGCGATGATAATAACAAAGGTAAAACAATAGTAATACAATCTATGATGTATGCTATCGGCAACGAACCCACATTTCCAACTACTTTTGAATATAAAAATTATTACTATTATGTGGAATTTCAAGTTAAAGAAAAAATTTTTAAAGTATGTCGTTATGGGGATAATTTTGCAATTATTGATGATAAAAAGCTCATGCTTTTTGATAGTGTATCAGAATTAAAACGATACTGGACAAAGTACATTTTTAAACTTCCTCAGATTGTAAAAAATCAAATATCTAAAATTGTTGATCCAGTTCTATTCTTCCAATTATTTTTTGTTGGGCAGGATAAAAAAGATACATCTAATATTTCACATTCTGGATTGTACAATAAAAAAGATTTTGAGGAAATGATATATAGTATTTTGGATTTAAGCGAATATAAATTAGATTTGGATGAAATAGAACAAATTAAAACTGAGTTAATTTCTCTAAAAGATGAAAAGAAGGCATTAATTAAGCAATACAAGATACTTTCATCCCAAAAAGCACCCGTACAGTATTTAAGTACCGTAAGCGATCGTTCTGCTTTTGAAGCTAAAATATCCAAAATTAATAATATAAATTCTAAAATAACAGAGCTGCGAAAAGCTCGAAACTTGTCTGCAAACAGAAAATCAAAATGGACAAATACCATAAAAGAGTTGAAGTCTCTTAACAGAAGTATTGAAGTTGGAGAACTAAAATGCATGGATTGTAACTCTAAGAATATTGCCTATTCAACCTCAACAAAAAGACAAGCATATGAGTTTGATGTATCTACAATTGAGATGAGAACAGAAATTATTAACTCTATCCACGAAAAAATAAAAGCATATACGGAAGAAATTGAAAAATACGATGACTTAATAGCAAAGGAACAAGAAAAGTTACATATCTTAATGAGCGACGAGGAGGTAACTTTAGAGGCACTCCTTGAATTAAAGGAACAAATTTTTTCTGCTTCAGATGCTGAAAAAAGAATTTTAGAAATAGAGCGAAAGATTGGTATACTTCAAAGTAAACTGAGTATATCTGAATCTTCAACAGAAAAAAATAAAATTAAAAGACAAACAGAATTGACAAATATTCTACATGAGATGAACTGTTTTTATAAAGAGATTGATCCGAATGGTAATCTAGTATTTGAAAGTTTATTTACAAAAAAGGATGAAGTTTTTTCGGGCAGTGAAGCTACAATTTTTCATATTGTGAAAATGTATGCTCTACAAAAAGTATTAGCTCACGATTGGCCAATTATAATAGACTCATTTAGAGCAGAAGATTTGTCTACAGGAAAAGAGAAGATAGTTATTGAAAAATATAAACAATTGAATAACCAGGTTATTTTCACAACCACACTTAAAGATCAGGAAATGGGTAAATATGATAATCGCGATGATATTAATCATATCGACTATAAAGATCATGCTCCCAGCAAAATGTTGTCATCAGATTACTGTGAACATTTTAAACAACTTATATCTGAATTCTCATTTGATATAGATTGATAAACAATACAAACATATATACATAAGCCGTTAATCCAATTATTATTGAATTAACGGCTTTTAGCTGTTATTTTATCATTCAATTGTATTGATTTCCAGTTTAAGATTAACTTTTTCATAATCCTGTCAATAATTTTCACAAAGATTATCTTTTAAATTATTAATCTTTTCTGATTGATTTTAAGATAATTATATTATATCAAAATAGATAACTGAAAAGTTTGCTTAATGAATTTGCTCCGTCACCGTATTTTTGACTTAATTCACTTACAAGTGAATTTTGAAAAGTATCAGCAATTTGATGAACCGTAGTATTTAACAAAATTAGACTTATTAAAAGAACAATCGTCACAATAATCGCCATTTCTATTATGGGTTTATACTCGCTGTCAGTAAATGAATTTATCATTTCATAAACTAAAAATGCTGACATCAAAACACCTATCGCAAAAATCAATATTGTTGACTGTGGAAATATTAAGCCCAAAATTATATTTAATATCAATGCTGTTGTAATCGGTAAACTTGCAGCACCTAACATATTTAAACTACATTTGAATGATGGGGCGGATATTTTTCTTATCTTTAGTGTGGCATAAAATATCCCCAGAACAACTGCTGAAATAACTACTGCAAAAATTAAATACGGAATAACCAAACCAATTATAGGCGATATTTCTAAGTCAGGTAAATAATCATTTACTTTATCTCCGAAACTGCCTAAAACATTAGATACCATAGAATTTATTACACCATTGATTGAACCCAAACCCACATTTATATTTTGTGTAATATTAAAGCAGGATACAAAGGCAAATAAAAGTAATGAAATTCCTAAAAATATACCACCAACATATGAATTTACATTCCTAGATTTATCTATAACTTCTGCCGGATTTTTAGAGAAAAAACATTTTAACAATTCTTTCCCGTCATTAAAAATCGTTTCTGCTTTGTTTGTATTTGTACTTGGTGTTCCTTGTAAACTTGCACCGCATACATTGCAAAATTCATCTGATTCACTAATTTTATTACCACATTTTTCGCAAAACATATTTGTTAATCCTCCTTAAAAATTAATTTAATGACATTTCTATATCGTTATATTTCGTTTTCTGATCTGCAAAATAAATTAATTCATTTGGATTGTAGTTCAAGTCTACATCAGCTAACGTACTTCCGTCAGATTTAATATACATTACAAATTTTATTTTCTCGTCTTTATCATATAGAACAAGCGTTACCAAATTATTTGAAGTATCACTTATCGTTCCTGTTAAATCATGTTTTTCATCGTTGTAAGTTAAAACACCTTGAATAGAGCCCTCGCCTTTATCAGATTTTCCTTCACACTTTGTAGTTTCAAATTTAAAAGTAACTTCTTCATCTGTATCTTTTTCCGATAAATATGGTTTACTACTTCCAGTCCATGTTTTCATCAAATCGTATTTTTTGTTATAGGAATCGGCATATGAAAATTTCTTATACACCCATTCTCCTTTTTCGTCATTAAACTCATAATAAAAGTTTATTTCACCTGATATTTTTCGAATATCCGTCTTGCTTTCTACACTGTAAACAAATGTAGCTGTTTTAGCTTCTAAATCTACAGTTGTTTTACTGTCAACAGGTTCAAATTTGTCATATTTAATTGTTTTTAAAAGCTGTGACTTACAATTTTCCGTGTAGTCAGAAGCAGAAGGTGCGGTTGTCGGTTTTACCTCCCAAGTATCCTCGTTGTAATCACTTGAATCAGCAAAAACCCATTCCTTGTATTTTTTATAGAAAAGCTCATATTGTCTGTGATATTCGACATTATCATAATCATATGTGACATCAATAATAGCATTATAATTGTCATTTTTACCGTCGGTTTCATTTATAACATCAAATTTACTTATTGAGTATTTTTCATCTTTAAGAACTTCGCTGATAAAATCACTTTTAAGTTGTTCTATATTCGGTGTCGTTGTTCTAAACATAAAAAACAAACCACCTCCAACTAACAAAGCTAAAATTACAATTACACTGATAATCAATATCTTTGGTTTCTTGGATTTTTTAGTGTTTACCACAGGTTTAACAGAATTTTCAGTAACGCTGCTCGTCAAATTCTGCCCACAAAATTTGCACACTTGACTTCCGTCGCTATTTTCTTTCCCACAATTTTTACAGAACATTCTTTTTTCCTCTTTCCTTATTTAATGTATTTATAGAGCAATAATGTCTTTTCATTACAAATCTCTACGATAAACATTATAATTCATTTATTTTAAAATTGCAATATGTTTTGCAATGCAATTTTACTTGCATTGTTCAATGCTTATTATTTGATCAAAATGCAATATAATAAGGATATAGGAGGTGTTCTAATGGCTTTTCAATTAAAACAAAACAGAAAAGAATCTGAAAACAAAACAATCAGATTTCCCCTGCCCCTTATACAAGAAATAGAATCTGTCATAGCAAACCAAGATGTTACTTTCTCCAGCTTTGTTTTACAAGCTTGCGAATACGCTCTAAAAAATATGGATAAAGATGAAAATAAATCAGAATGATTGTATCTATTATAAGCGAAATCGTATTTCTTGCTAAGGTGCTTGGTTTTGTGTTTCTACACTCATTATTACAAATGTAGAGCATGCACAACTATAATATGATTATAATTAGTTAAACATTAAATTAAACAAAGTCCTCGTAGCAGTAATAATATAATTAATGGTGATGATCATGATCAAACAAATTACTATAGAAAATTTCAAATCGATAAAATATGCAAATTTTAAATTTAAAGATAATCACGACATTGTTTGTTTAATAGGAAAAAACGGTTCAGGAAAATCAAATGTTTTTAAAGCTATCAAATATTTCTTTGACAATATAAGCAGACCTTATTCAGAAGCAAAAATAATTGATAATAGCAATCCATATATACAAAAATGTAAAATTTCAATTATATTTGATCTAAAGCTACTATACGAAAAATCTAAACACAATACAGAACTTCGGAAGAAATTCGATAAAATTGATTACTATATAGAAAATCATTTCGAGAATAGTAATCCCAATTGGGAAATTTCCTTAAAAAAGGAATTAGAATTGTCAATGACACAATTTAAAGATGGGGAAATATCATGGAATATTGATAATAATAACATACGCGAAACTATCAAGTTGTTATTTCCGATATATTATATTGATACTAGGAAACTTGATATTTTTACTTGGGAACAATTATGGCAAATAATTAGTGACTTATCAGCCACAATGCCTCAAATAAGTCAAGAGGAATGTCGTGATCTTATAGATTTCACCTTTACCGAGATCTACGGAAATAAATATACACTTAGCAAAGAAAAAATAGAAGTGGCATTTAAAAAAAATAATATTTCGCTTGATCCATATCATTTTGACTCAAAATATAAGAATGCTTTTGCAATGCGATTTGGCGGCGAACAATTTTTAGTTGATAAACATCCTCTTTCTTATTTTTCAGATGGAACTAACTCTTATAACTATCTTATTTTACTTACAACTTTAATTCCTCAAATATCTGATATAAGTTGCAAACACCCTTTAATTCTATTAGACGAACCTGAAACTGGCCTCCACTCGGAATATATCTCTAAGTTTGTTAACACTATTTTTAATAATTTAAAAAACAACTCTCTAATGTTAATTAGCACCCATTCATCTAAACTTATATCTGAATTTACAAATCATCTTATTAACTTCCAATTGTATAAAATTAATAGAATTGGTGCCAATTCAGAAATATTTAAAATGAATACATCCTGGCTAACTGATAACAGCCATCGAATTACAATTAAAGAAACTGAGTGTTATTTCTATGATTATCTTGTATACATAGAAGGTGAAACAGAAGTTGAATTATTTGAAAATAAATATATAAGAAGTATATTTAAAAAAATTGAGCAAATACATTTTTATTCTTTTGATAGTAATGATGAGCGTTTAAAGGCTGTTAATTCTAAAAATATTAATTTGGGTGTAAAATATAAACTAATAGTTGACTCAGATAAAATAATTAGTTATAACAATAAAACTTTAAAATTCAAACTATATCATGGAATTAACCCTTTATACAATAAAGAAAATAAACAAAAAAATGCATTTAGATTTTTCAACAGTAGTAGTGATGATTTAATATCTGCATATAACAACATAATTTCAATGCTAAAATCCACATATTCTTATTTTCCAAACTCACATTATATAAAAAGCCAGAATTTTAATATTTTAATGCAGAATATTAAGAAAATTTGTAATTATTATAATGTTATAGTCAATTGGTCAACTATTGAAGGAGAATTAATTACTTATGAGAATATAGATAAGTTTTTGGAATTTGTAGAAACTCAATCTATTCCCCAAAATGTCAAAAATCAACATAGTAACATAAAAAATATAACAGACAGTAAAGAAAAGGCTATTCTTGTATTATGCGAATATTTAGGCAAAACTGAAACTCAACAACAAAAGGATGGGGTAAAATTTAACAACAAATCACTTAAACCTTTAACCACAAAAAAGACTAACGGTTGGGTACAACTTTGGATTAAATATTATTTTAAAAACTATATTGACACTTTTTCCACAGAAACCGAAAAGAGAGCACAATTTAGAAAAGATTTTCCCAGTTTATATAATACTTTACAAGAACTTGAAAATATGGTAGAATAACATTGTGAGTAGAAATTTGTATAAAATGTGCATATTTTATACAGCCTTGTTGATATTGATACATAATGCGAAAGTAAAATGCAATCTTAATAATCCAAGGTTATTTTATTTGCTATTCGATAGAGAGTCGCACAATTATTCTTTAAATAATAACCGTGCGTACTCGCGGTGCGGTAATCTGGGTGGTACTCACAATAAAAAGAGCCTTAATAGGCTCTTTTGTTTTAGGAGAGTTTTATGAATAGTTTTAGAATTGAAACTAAAGAGGAATTTTTTAAAATTTTAGATTGTGATGAAGATACTTTTACTAGTGCTATAAAAGATAAAGAAAAAGCCTATTTTAAATATAAATTACAAAAAAAGATTGGCAGTAGATATATTTACGGTTTAGTAAAAGACAATCTAATTTATACTCTACAAAAGAAAATAAACAGAGAAATATTTAAAAACATACTTTTCCCAGATTGTGTTTATGGATTCTGCAAACGCAGATCTTATTTTGATTTTTTAGTCTCACATATTTCCAACAATCAAAGAAAACATTACTTAAGATTAGATATTTCTGATTTTTTTGATTCTATTGAAATTGACGATATATATCAATGCTTATCATATTATATTAGCAATGATATTTCTGGCGATGATAGGGATTATATTCTACAACTTATAGTTGATATTACAACATTAAATAATCACGCAATTCAAGGGGCAATTACTTCTCCTGCTATATCTAACATTATTTTCCGTAGTTTAGATATACGCATAGAAAAATATTGTGAAAAAATTGGAGTCCATTACACCAGATATGCAGATGATATGTTATTTTCATCAGAAAGCAGTTACATCCATAGTTACAAATTCACAAACGCTATTCAAGCAATTATTTCAGATAAAGGTTTTTATTTAAATCGAAAAAAAACTTTAAAATGCGAAAATGAAATATCTTTAAATGGTTATGTAGTTGGTACAAATATACGTTTATCAAGGAAAAAATATAAATCAATAAACAAAATCATTTATACCTTGACTACATCTTCTTTTACCGGTTTTAAAAACAACTACCATCAATATATAACACGAAACAAATTGGCAGGATATCGCTCTTTTTTAATACAATATAGCAGATATATACAGGATGAAAATCAAAATAAAAAAATTCAAAAGAAAATTGAAACAATTCAAAATTTAATCTTAAAGTATTGTGTTTCATCGATTTAAATGCACTTTCATCTCTATCTATTTACATAAAGTTATGGTTGACCTCTTTCTACAATAATTCTACAAATTATTTGTTTTAAAACTATTTTTACTCATTTTTTATAACACTGTCAGGGATAGATTTCTACAGTTTAACTACCTATAAAACGGCTTAAACTGTAACTTTCGTCGCTCCAAAACCGCGTGCCGAGGGTTCAAGTCCTTCTGCCCCTGCCAAGGTATGATGTCTCAAAAATGGCTTAGATAAGCCGTTTTTGGGACTTTTTCTTTTTGCAGAAATTTTCTCTGTCGGCAACTTTTTTCGGATTTTCTAAAAATTTTCTAAAAATTGTGATTTTCGACTTGAAAATTAACGGCACAAGATATCTGTAATCATCAGGATTTTCGCACCTTTTTTACCGCAAAATCCGTTCTAAAAATACAGTAAATCTTCCGAAAAATGAAAATTTATTCACGGAATTACAAATCAATTTTCAGCTTTGTATCAAGAGTGCGTGAAATGTTCAGTTTGCTTGTTTTATCAACATGAGCATAAAAGTTGAAGCACTGTTTGCCTGAGTGTGTCAATCTCTTTTATCCTAAAGGCATATTTTGGATGGAGCTTGATAATTTCGTAGGTATCAAGTCCGTTTTCGATTTCTTCAATCAGAGCGGACATATCGTGAGAATTTTCATCAACAGGCTTTGGAACATCACTAACCTCTTCAAAGGTATCAATAAGATTCGTCTGTTCCTTATCAGAACCCTGCCACTTGCCCTCCTTGCGGAGATAGTCACGATTTTCCGTTACACTGCCGTTAGCCTTGTCAATATGCGCAACAGGGAATCTGTTCTTCAATGTTGAAAGGCGAATCGGCGATTTTGAGTAAATGAAAATGTGCATATGCTTTGTGCCTGTGGTTGCAATTTCATCCACAAAAAACTGTTTTAACTTGCTATTGCAATTTGCAAAAAAAATTTTATTTTTGCCCGATGTTCCAAACTGTCCACTATATTATACCAAAGAACGCCGTCCCTCTATCTCCCCTTTGGATATAAAAAAGCAACTTGCAGAACAGAATTCCACAAGCTGTTTCTTTTAATTTAATATTCATCAGAGAGCCAAAACTAAAGTTCGCAAGCTGATTTTCAAGGCTCTGTATAAGTTTATCAATATTCATCAGAGAGCCAAAACTCCGTAAGTGCTGCCACGGTTACCAAAGGTGTATAAGTTTATCAATATTCATCAGAGAGCCAAAACTTCGGTTGCTTACACAAATGCCACCAAGAGGTATAAGTTTATCAATATTCATCAGAGAGCCAAAACTCGATTCGTGATGCAAATATACAATGTCGTGTATAAGTTTATCAATATTCATCAGAGAGCCAAAACCAGAGGTTGTAGGATGAGCGTAAGCCGACAGTATAAGTTTATCAATATTCATCAGAGAGCCAAAACAAAGTTACGACGCTAAAACCTAACCTTGCTGTATAAGTTTATCAATATTCATCAGAGAGCCAAAACTTTGCGCCTTCACGTCAATATCGAAAATCGGTATAAGTTTATCAATATTCATCAGAGAGCCAAAACACGGCTGCGGGTTTACAATCTTATAACCGTGTATAAGTTTATCAATATTCATCAGAGAGCCAAAACCACTACATCTTGTAGAATGTAGGCGGTTTTGACAATTCAAACACAAATATATTATAATTCAATGATATCTCTTTTGTCAAGATAGTTTTCCTCTGCATACTTTTCTCCTATCAAAATTTCCATAGAGTCATACTGACGATCGGTTATTATCAGCAATCGTACCGAACCCGATGGGGGCAAAATACTTTTAACTATTTTTGAATACTTTTTTGCATCATCATTATTTCTGACAGTTCTCGCATATACAGAAAATCGCACCATGATAAAACCTGATTTAATCAGATTTTTTCCAAATTGCGAATATTGCTTTCTTTTATCTGATTGCAAAATAATTTGGTTTGGCAAATCAATCAAGCTCTTGCGATTGCTATGTGTAAGTGTTTCAAAAAGTGTATCACAATTTTCAAATGCAACAAAATATTTTCGTGCCGCAACCGCCTCTCGGTTTGTTGTATCCCCGGGCTTCACGCTTTTGGATAACGCATCAATTTCATCACATTTTTCTTTGTTAATTTCACGGTATTTCAAGCATAAATACCGGTTGTGTATTTTTCTTTCAATAATTTTCTGCCACAATAAATTTTTAAATTCATATGTCATATCAATTTGCTTCTTTATTACATTAAATGGTCTGTAATGAGTGTTAATTGGTAATGTTGCAGACACCTGAAGATGTTTTTCATCGCAAAGTATTATATGTGCACCTGCCTGCGTAAGTGTGGTCAACACACTTACGCTAAGCATTGCTGCACGATTTTCTATTACAAGTGAATATATGTCTGAAACCGGAACCCTACTTTCGCCTTCTGCACTTGATACTATAAGCCAGTTGTCCTTTATGTTCAATTTTTCTCCGGAAGCAACGATAACGGTTCGCCATGTTTTGTTAACACCTTTCCTTTTTTTCCAAGAATGTCTACATATATTTTTTCTATCTCTGCATCTGCACTTATTGTTGTTGATTCTTCTCGGAATGCCCTCGTGTATTTGCTGTTATAACGTGTGATTTTTATTGAATTTTGATTTATATTATTTACCGCCTTATAAAAGCCAAGTCTTGTAGACTTAGGACCTTTTATTCTTAAATAATCGCCTTTAAACAAATACATTATATATTTATAATAATTTTCAGGATACTTATAACATGGCTTCAAGTATAATTTTTTATTTTTATTAACTAAATCTGTATACTTAATTCCCTGCAAATCAATATTACCACTCCTCGTTCTGTATACTTCGACACAATAATAATACGAATTATCTAACACTGCATCGTTATTTTTATCAATAGTTTTAACATATTTATTTTCTGAATTTGCGACTCTCTTTTTCAAAAAGTTGTCCTTAACCATCTGACCTGAATATTTTCTTTCAGGCTTAATTGATACAATCGGCATCTCAATTGAGTCTGCAAATTGGTGATCATATATTTTGTACAAATCATTTCTAAATATTTGATCAAGAGTATCTTCACCTACTTTAGTATCATAGTTAAAGAAATATTTCATTAACTCGTAATCACGGACACGGTATTCAACTTCAAAACGAATATTCTTCAGTAATGACGGTGTTTCCTTAACCTTTTCAAGTAATTTTCTTGAAACAGCGGGAGACATTCCATAATATTTCATTAAGGTATCAACACAATTGTCAAGACTTTTTCTATACTCCTCTGTTTTAATTTTACCTGCAGAATAGTATATATCTCTAAGCTTGTGGTTTTCGGCAGCTATAATAACATAGGCCGGTAAACAGTTTGCTATTACTATTGCGTCAACTGCATGATCAAAATATGTTATCTTCTTCAGTTCGCCTTTATCATATCTTCCCCATGTTTCTTTGTTGAGCCACTGTCTGCGAAGAGATGATGTTATTGCACCCTTGACTGCATAAACTACCGGTCTCTTATCGTCACCCTTTTCCCTTGCAAAGTAGAGATTATCATTAAAATACTTAACCAAAAATTTTGCAATATATCGTGTATCGTTAAGATTTCTTGTTTTCCAATCGCCGAGAATTTTTTCAGCATCTTCGCCTACAAGAGATTCAAGCATAAAATACCTATACTTTTTCTCGGTGATTTTATTGCCTTTAAACAACTTATTGACACGCTGTTTGAACTCTTTTTCCTTTTCAGCAGATAGATACATCAACGGAGTTCTTGCTCCTTTTTTCTGATTTTCTCTTGCAAGAACAAGAGCTTTATTGTTTAGTGTATCATCAAGAATTCTCGAAAATGGGACAATATGATCGATTTCATATTGTTTTCCTTTATTCAATATTGCTTCTTTCTTATTTGTTATTTCTTCATTTGAATACATACATCTCCAACCCTGGAGTTCTCCAAGAAGATATCTTTCAATGTACTGTGGCCTAATTTCTCTTTCATCAAGACCTGTAATCAATGATATTTGTTTTATTGCATTTTTTCGTTCCTTTTCATTTTTATTTTGTTGAGTGGATATTTTTTGACGAGTGTCAAAACTCTTATTGAGTTCACTTGCGATTTCAATATTCATTGCATTTGGTGCGCCATATTTTTGAACAATTGCATTAACCACTTTTCTTGTTTCATTGATAGCTCTAAACACCACAGGATTTTGTGCATACTCACTATTATTATCAAAAGGTTTTAATTTTAACAATTTTTCTGTTTTTATACTTACTGAAAACTCATCTTGTTGTACATTCGCCTGAAATTCACCTACTAATGTTCCATCAAAAAAGGCATTGATTGCATCAATCATATATTTATCTGAAACTTTTGCTGTTCCTGAAAAATTTTGTTTAGAGAGCTTTTTTATCAGTTCATCTTTTCCTTTTAGTTCATCAATTTTGTTTAAAGCATCAATTCTTCTTTTGGGAGTTATATTGAAAGATATTGTATCACCTACCCTGTTAAGCAAAGAATTTTGATCTGTATATTCCTCCGATATCAATTTATCCCAATTGAAACCGTATGATTCAAAAATTGGCTTCACAGCTTTGAGGTATTTAATACAATCTGCAATATTTTCATTTTTAGCAGTCTTAGTATTAAGAATTACAATGTTAAATTCTTTTGCGAGTTCATTGATTTTTGTTTTCGTAATGCTACCGCTTTGTAAGGACTGATTTACGATATTTCTCATCAAATCCCGAGGTAGTTTTACTACTTCGCCTGTGTTTTTCTCAACATATTTATATTGAGAAAGTTTGTTTGCCAAAGCAAATAAATCTCCTATTACCGTATAACGGTGTCCTCTTTTCTCATTCTTATAGTAGGGGCAATTGCCTATCGAATCAACAAAGCCCTTATATGGTCTGTTTTCATCGTCAGTATTTCCGGGTCCATCTTCGAAATCTCGCCTTGAAAATATTATATCAAATATTTTATCTATACTTTCATCTGTAAGTTGAGGGTAGAATTCTTTCTGTTTGCCTAAAATTTTTCTTACCTCATCTTCAAACATTTCGGTAGGAAACAGTATGTCATTTTCACTTATTTTGCTACTTGATTCTTTCTTTCCCTTTTCATCTTTTTCTTTTATATTTCTATACTTGTATCTTCCGGAATTTTTATCAGAAAAATGTTCAGAATCCTTCATTATAGCTTCTGCAATTGAGCGATAACCACCATTTTTTATAACATCTGCAGTATTCGTTAATGCCTTGTAGATATCTTTTTCTTCTTCTTTGGCTTTTTTATCTTTTGCGTTATTATTTTCATCACTCAACTCGTAAAAAGCTTTATATCCGCGACGCTTTGCTATATGCAACAATGCCGCAGTAAGTTCAACAGGAGTCACCATTTCATCGAGGGCACGAACCCGTATATCTATAATATCATGATTGTTTTTAGCAAAGAACTCGGAAAGTTCCGCCCTACTTACAAATCCAATATTTTCAAGATAGTTCTTCAATCGTTCCTTTCGATGATTCCTTCTCCTAATTCTTCTTCGCATACCTCTGTATTTTCTTCTTCTTTGACTGTTTCGTATATTTTTATTACTTTCAATGATCTCTCCGGATTCAAATATGCGGACACCAAAATCCTCCAATCGTTTGCAATCATCGTCATTTCTTACAACAGCCCAGCCCACTGAACCGATTCCGATATCAAGTCCAATTATATATTTCATAATTCTCACCTTTCTATTGACAAATATATTTTTCAATATTATAATCAAATTAGAGCTTAGAAATTTGATGTATAGGTTTATCAATATTCATCAAAACAAACGCAATAAACCATTTTTTATAAGTTTATCAATATTCATCAGAGTTCTAAGATAAGGCAATATGCCGTAGGGTAGTGGAAACCCCTTCGCACCACATATTAAAGACAACCTTAGGGTTGTCTTTTTTATTGTCTTCTCGTCTCTTATTTTATCATATATCACATTTTATTACAACATATTCAGCAATTTATAGTAAATTTATTATAACGCAAAGCATTGTCCCATTGTCAGTACTATGGACCGATTAAAACAACAAAAGCTGAGGATATGAAAATTATCCTCAGCTTTTGTTGTTTTAGGGGTTATTTTTTCTGTGATTTTTTGGGGGTAATTTTGAATACAGCATAAAATCATTACATTGAATACAACATAAAATGATTACATTTCCACCGCATCCTGCAAGGCGTCTTCGATATATTCGTAATTCGGATAACATTCGGCATAGTTATCAGAACGGAAATCATGATACTGTAAACCCATTGCATCAACGGTTATGTCTGTAATTATGCCGTTTTCTTTGAAAGTAATGTCAACACGATAAGTTTCGTATTTTTCATTGTCATACTCAAGAAAAATTGACTGCAAGCTCGTACAATTCATCGGCAAAATCGCAATCCGCCAACGGGATATTGTTCTCAACTGCCTCATTTATTTTTGCATACAAATCATCCGAAATCTCGAACTCAACAATCTCATACCAACATCTTTCAGAACTGTTGATACGCACATATGCTTTCTGTTTTGCTATGATAAAATCCTCCTGAATTTTTAAATTTATAATTCTTTCAACCTGTTATCAACATTATACCAAAGGTCACTGTACCATTATCTACCCTTTGCTTGCAAAAACAGCCCTGCAAATGGGTACAGGGCTGTAAATTTAAAGATTTATTCATTGCTTATCAGATTTAATCGTCTGTAGCTTTGAAATTTATTTTATTTTCGGTCGCAAAGGTGTGTGCATAGGAATCTGTCGGGGCGTGGATTGTTAGGTCTTTTGAGTCTTTGAAGGCAGATTTTCCTATGTAGGACACATTTTTGGTCAGGTAGATATCCTCAAGGGAGTAGGATTCTTTGAACGCATTATCGGCAATGAATCTTACCGTGTCGGGAACGACTGTTTCCTTTGCACCGCCGTAATTTATTGCGTCATCTGCAATTGAAATCACATCCAAGCCGTCAATATGTGCAGGAATTTCAAGCTTTTCCTCTGACGACATTGGGTTATATTTAGTTATTACGCACACGGGCTTGCCGTCATCATAGATAACATCATAATTATAATATTCGCCGTAATACGCACCGTTTCTGATTTTTGAATAATCGGTATTTTTAGCCTCCGGATTTTCAGGCTCGGTCGTATAGTTTTTATAATTGATTTTATTTTCAACCGCAAATTTTTCAGCATAAGAACCCTTTTCGGCATATATCGTAAGGTTGTCAATGCCGTCAAAAGCGGTTTTTGCAATCTTATTTACGGAGGGCGCAATATAAATTTCCGTTATATTTTTTGAATCCTTAAATGCGTCATTCTTGATTTCACAAATGCCGTTGGGGATAACAACTTTTTTCAGACAATCAAATTCGCTGAAAGCTTCCTTTTCAATAGCGGTTATTTTTGTATTTTCATCATATGAAGTAGGAATATACGCATCGTCCAAGCCGTAATATCCGCCCTGAAACAAGCCGACAGTGGCATAAAAATTTCCGTTTTTATCATCTTGAAATTGAATTAAAAACTGACCGTCGGCAGAAGGTTTTAGACGATATTTTTCATCAACAGCCATTTGTTCAAATCTGTTATTTACGATTGTCGCTCTGGCAAGGAAAGACAAGCCGAGCAAAGCGGCAACCGAGATGCAAAGAACAACGAAAAATTTATGAGTAAACAGTTTACTTTTCATGCAGCTCACCTTCTGTCATTTTCAAAACAACATCACAAATTTCTTCCAAATCCTCTTTGTGATGAGTTGTGATAACTACGAGCGCACCTCTTTCTTTTTCTTCTTTAAGAAGCTTGTAAATCAGCTGTACACCGTCATTATCAAGTGCATTTGTCGGTTCATCAAGCAGGATGATTTTCTGCTTTTCAAACACAGCCTGAGCAATATTCAGCCTCTGTTTCATACCAAGCGAAAACTTTTTCACCTTTAAATCAGACTTTAATCCCACACGCTCAAGCGCTGTTTTTATATCCTCATCGGTGGCGGTTTTCTTGATTTTGCCGAGGATTTTCAGATTGTCAAAAGCATTGTACTGGGGCAACAGGTTCATATTTTCAATCACGATGCCTATGCTCGGAGGGAACGACATATCCTTGTGCAAAACCTTTCCGTCAATCACAACAGAGCCGCTGTCGGGAACAAGCAAGCCTGCAATTGCTCTCAAAAGCATAGTTTTGCCCGAACCGTTGTGTCCGTAAAGTCCGTAGATTTTGCCGTACTCAAAATTGTAACTTACATTATTTAAAATCGGTCTTGATTTGATACTTTTACAATAATTTTTTATTTCTACCATAATATCACCTCAAAAAATATCGGTTTTCTTAAATCTCAAATTCAGAATAAAAATGCACAAAGCATTTAACGCAACTATGAATAACAGGTATCCGTAGTAAATGCTCTCACCCGACACAGCACCGTTCTGCATTCCGAACATCAAACTCGGGAAGAGAATCATTTTCCAAATCGGTGCGTCAACGAAATTCTGAACCAAATAGTACGCAATAAAGCAATAGGTGAAAATTCCTATGTTCACAATGTGTGCAGGAATACTGATTTCAAGCAAAGACTGAATAACTATCAGCGAAAAAATTGTCAGAAAGTACATAATCAAAGATTTAAGAGTTCCGCTTTCAACGGGAGTCATACTTTCTCTTGCAACAAAAAAGATTATGAACTGGAACAAAACAATGCAAATCAATGCTATAAAATTGTTAAGACAACGCTTTAAAATCAGCACTGTTTTTGAATAATTGCGTACAATCAACATCTTGCCGTAGCCTTGTTTAAGGTTCTCAATTGAGCCGCTTGTAAAGAAGAGAATAAAACACACGGGCAGCAAAAGCGGCAGAAATTTTGTAATTTCAAGGCCGTAATCGCTTGGAGCTAAACCAATCATAAAGGCATTTTGAAAGTTTCCCTGAAATACACAACTGAACAATTGAGCAAGGCACGCAACAATCAGTATTATCGACAAAACAAGCTTACTTTTTAACATTACTCAAAACATCCTTTTTCTGATACAAAAAGTAGGAAGAGAAGATAAGCATAAACATCATAAGCAATGCTCTTAATATAATGCCCCACATATCCGACAGAACCATTTCGCCGTTCATAAGTTTTGACACCACTATGGCATCTCTGAACGGAAGCCATACCCTACTTATCATAAAGGCTACATCTGCAAAAAACTCTGTAAAAATCAGAGCTATGGTGATAATTGGAGCAACTTTTGGAGAAATGATTATTCCGAATGAGAGCATAACGAGTCCTGCTCTGAAATAAAACAAAAACAAAGTCAAAAGTTCAAGTGCCGAATATTGCAGAAAATTCGATTCTAAAATCAGGTTAATGTCAAAGCAGATGAGTGCCGCAACTACGCTGACTGCTTCTATCAAAAATGAAAACAGAAAAGCAAATACCGCACAATCAGCAATTCTTCTTGTAACAAAAGAGGCTCTCGATTTCAGTCTTACAATGTAACTTACATTATCATCGGTAAATATGTAAAACAAAAACAGAATAAACACTACTATGAAAATGCAAGCAACATTACCTGATGCAGTAAAATCTCCGTTACCTGCAACTCTGCAAAAAACACCTTTTGGGCTTAACTTCTCAGCATAATCCGAATTAAAATAATTATAAAATCGCAAATATGTGTATGTGCAAAGCATAGTGAAAAACACTGCACAAAGCGGAAGTATGATTGCATACTTTTTTAATTTACACCTGATCATACTTAGTCACCTTAAAGAACGAAAACAGAACAGCAACTATATTTATTGCTACTACAAAAATAATTGTAAAAGTATAATGTGATAAAGGATACACAGTAAACGGGGTTAATGCTCCTATGATAGACGGTTTGATGGCAGTCGATATATACCATAATATGAAAGCTAACGGATAAAGGATAAATCTGTTTGGAAATGCCATTGCAAGTGCCGTTGCACCGCTTCCCACAATACCGCCAATGAATGAAAAAACAAGAATATAAAGTATGTTATAAAACATCGGATTGCTGTAAGACTGAAGTAGATTGGGTTCAGATTTCAGCATTTCCACATCATCAGGAATATATGTACCTCCCGCAAAAACAATATGCACCATAAGAAGATTGAGTAAGAGAGGAATTATAAGCACAAAAAATGAAACAGTAAAGCTTTTAAGTATATTTAATACAAAATATTTATTCTTACCTCTTTTGGTGACAAGAATATTTTTGTACCCTATTTTGTAATCTTCAATGCAATCGTCCGCAACAATAATTGCCAAGAACAACGGTAAATACCCTGTCAACACGCCTTGAAGTCCTGCCGTCATGAAAGATCCCAAAAAAGTAACTAATCCGGGAACAGGAACAGATGCTCCTTTGAACACATCCACAAGAGCCATCAATATATCTAAAATCGGAGCTATAAAAATAAAAAGTATAACTCCTAATTTAAGTTTGTTATTAAATATTCGAGTAATATAATATGACATATTTTTCACCTCAATTTTTACTAAACACATTTTTTGATTTGAACAATTACAATGAATATGCCGATTTCTTAATTTATTTGCTATTTGTTTTAATCAACCAATTTCTTTTATATTCAAATTATACAAATGCAAAGTGACTGTAAAATGACTATAGCCCTTTTACAAAATAAAACAGGAAAACAAAGCGACAAATACGCATTTTGTTTTCCTGTTTAAATTATTTGATATTTTATTGTATTGTTAATAGTTTCCGCACATCAGAGCATTTTCCAATTTTCCGCATCAAACACACCTTTGGTGGTTATTCTCAAGCTTGGAATAACGGGCAGACTTAGAAACGAGAGAGTCATAAACGGATCAATGCTTTTATCCGCACCGAGTTCATATGCAGATGACTTTGCATTTTCAAGCTTTTCGTTTACGGTTGTCAGCGGTTCATCGGACATCAAGCCTGCAATCGGGAGTTCAAGCAAAGCCTTGATTTTGCCGTTTTCAACAACTGCGATACCGCCCTTACTGTCCTTGATTGCGTTCACGGCAACGGCTATATCGTCATCATTACAGCCGACTGTGATAATGTTGTGCGAATCGTGGGCAACCGAGGTTGCGACTGCACCCGATTTCAGCGAATAGCCTTTAACATAGCCGACACCGATATGGTTTGTGCCTTTGTGACGCTCAATGCAGGCAATTTTCAGAATATCGTTTTCCACATCAATTTTATCTGCTGTGCCGAGATTGCGTGTGAGCAATTCACCGCCGACAAGACCGATAAGTCCGAGTTTTCCGTCAACCTTGAAACTGCTCGGCGTTACGCTGTTAAGATGAAAAGTGTCAAAGCATTTTTCGGCAAGCTCTTCATCAACTGTGGGAGCAGAAAAGTCCTTAACTTCGCCGTCAAAAACAAGCTTGCCACGCTTGAAAACAGTTTCAACATTGAAATCTTCAAGATTATCGACAACAACAATATCAGCAAGATAACCCGAAGCAATCGCACCTTTGTTATTGAGCAAAAAGTATCTTGCGGCATGGTGGGTTGCTGTTTTGAGGGCAACAATCGGATCTGCACCGTTTTTCAGCGCCTGTTTTACAATGTAGTCAATATGACCGCCGTAAAGCAAATCGCTTGGATGCTTATCATCTGTTGCAAACATACACCTTGAGTAATACTGCTGAGTCAAAAGCGGCATAAGTGCCTTGAGATTATGAGCGGCAGTACCCTCTCTTATCATAATAAACTGACCTTTTCTCAGCTTTTCAAGGGCATTTTCAAAGGTGGAACACTCGTGGTCGGAATAGACACCTGCGGCAATGTATGCGTTGAGGTCATTGCCCGAAAGCTCAGGAGCGTGACCGTCAATCTTCTTGTGATGAGCCTGCGAGGTGACAATTTTTGAAAGCACATTTTTATCGCCGTTGATAACACCGACATAGTTCATCATCTCTGCAAGTCCGAGTACCTTTTTATTATCCAAGTACAAGTCAATATCCTTGCAGTCAAGCTCCGCACCGCTCTCGTCAATTTCTGTGGCAGGCACACATGACGGCATCATAAAATGAACATCAATCGGCAAATTTTGTGATGCCTGAATCATATATTCAACTCCGTCAATGCCCATTACATTTGTGATTTCGTGAGGGTCGGTTATGACTGTGGTTGTACCGTGGGCAACAACTGCCTTTGCAAATTCAGCAGGAGTCACCATTGAACTTTCAAGGTGAATATGTGCGTCGATAAAGCCGGGGAGAACGAGTTTTCCGCTGACATCAATCTCTGTTTTGCCGTCATATTTTCCGACACCGGCAATCAGTCCGTTTGCAACGGCTATGTCACCGCACAAAAATTCATTTGAAAACACATTAAGATACTTTGCGTTTTTTAAAACAAGGTCTGCCTTTTCCCTGCCTGCCGCAACCGCAATTATTCTCTGCTTTGCTACAAGCTGTCTGTCTGTTTTCTGTCCGTATATTTCCAGCATAAAAGCACCGCCCTTCTTATATATATTTACAAGATTATAGCACTTTGCAAAAGCCATTTCCATAAGTATTTTTCACGAATATTCTTCGCAATTTTTTGCTAAATTGCATAAGATGTGTGCATATTTTCATCTGTCAGGCAATAATAATTTTAACAATTTATTGTGCTAATGTATTGAAATGTACAAACTGCGGTGATATAATTTATTTATAAGTATTGTTTTCGGAGGGATAAATTATGTCACACACATACAGCGAATTTTTACCGAGTTACAGCGTGGGAGTTGATTGCTACAAGGCGATTCCCGAAATTGTGAAGCCGTACGGCAAAAAGGCGGTTGCAGTCGGCGGTAAAACAGCTATGGAAAAATCAAAAAAGGCTTTGCTTGAAGGCATCAAAGGCTCTGACATTGAAATCATTGATTTTGTATGGTACGGCGGTGACTCCAGCTATGAAAATGTTGAAAAAATAAAGAACAATCCGTCTGTGCAAAAGGCTGATATGGTGTTCGGTATCGGAGGCGGACGAGCTGTTGACACGGCAAAAACCTATTGTGCTTTATATAACAAACCGTTGTTCTCATTCCCGACAATTGCATCAAACTGTGCGTCATGCACCTCACTTTCGGTAATGTACAATCCCGACGGTACTTTCAAGGAATATTCGTACCACAAAGCCCCTGCAATTCACACATTTATCAACACAAAAATTATTGCCGAATCACCCGAAAAACTTATGTGGGCAGGAATCGGTGACGCACTTTCAAAGGAATATGAAGTAATTTTTGCGTGTCGTGAAAAAAATATGATTCACACACCGTTGCTTGGCAAGGCAATTGCCTCCGCAAGTACCGAACCACTTATAAGCTTTGGCAAAAAAGCTCTTGAGGACTGCAAAAACAATGTGCCGACAGAGGCAATTGAGCAGGTTGCGCTTGACATTATTATCACGGCGGGACTTGTTTCAAATTTTACCGTACACGAAAACAATCCGAATCCCGAGGAGGATTATTACTACAATTCATCGCTCGCACATTGTGTTTATTACGGTGCGTCACTCTTTCCGCAATGTGAACGGCAACATCTGCACGGCGAAATTGTTTCATTCGGTGTGCTGTGTCTGCTGACATATGACGGACAATTTGAGGAGCGAAACAGAATTTTTGAATTTAACCACAGTATCGGACTTCCTTGCACTCTCGGCGAAATTGCACTTACTCCGGATGATGTGCCTGCAATTGCGCACAAAGCCGCAAGCGTTGTTGAGTGGAAGTATGTCCCGGGTAATCCGACCGAGGACGCATTCATCAATGCAATTCTTGCAACCGATAAAGCCGGCAAGGAATTTTTAGCTGATAAATAATAAAGTTTAATTGTAACTGACTGCTACATTATTTCGGTAAATGTATCCCATTTATACAGTTTATTTTCATCATAAATTTTCTGCAATTACCTGCGGGCGGATGATATCCGCCCATACGGAATTGTGCGAACGGTTGCAATGTTAGGCTCGGGCATAATATGTTTTTTTGACATTACAAGCTATCTACACGAACTGGGCAAGGCGGCTCACCGTAATTTTCCATTTTCAATTTTCCATTTTCAATTTTCAATTTTACATTTAATTAAACCTTTCGCTCGGGCATAATATGTCCTTTTTTATACCATACTATCTTCACGAACTGGGAACGGTGGCTCACCGTAAAACTAAGCCGCCCTCGGCAATGCATGCGCTGTCGAGGGCGGTTCGGTTTTACAAGGGGTTTCCTGAAGTTATCTTACTGAAATCAGTTGTTTTTAGGGGTTTTGCTGTTATAGATTTCTTTGTTAAGGCAATGTTCTTTTGCACAAACTATAACATTGGTAGCGGCATCACCGATAACATTAAGTGTGATAACAGCCATACCCGGGAGGTAGTTCATAGCAAGAATAAGCGAGTAGCCAATCATACAAAGATCTGAGTTCAAGCCAAGTCCCATCATTACAACATAAACCATTGTTGTACCTGCAACAGGGATTGCCGGAGTACCGACTGCTGTGCAGATTGAGAGGAATGCTGTAAGGCAAAGGGTTGCAGGAGTAATGTTGACGCCTGCGGCTGTGGCGATGAATGTAATGGCAATCATATGCATTGCGGTTGTACCGTTCATATTGATTGTCATACCTGTTGGAAGAACAAAGCTGCTGATTTCTTCGGAACAGCCGAGTTCGTTAATACAGGTTTCCTTATTAAGCGGAAGCGTTGCGGCAGACGAGTTTGTTGCTGCTGCAAACATACCGATTTTTGCCGCCTTTTTAAGGAAGATAAACGGATTAAGTCCTGTTGTAATGAAAATACCGATTGGGTAAATTGTGCAAACAAGAAGAAGGCTTACAACAATTGTTACAACAATCCACATCATTGTCGGTGAAATGTACTCAATTCCGTAAACGGCGAGTGCTCTTACGATCATACAGAAAATTGCGATAGGAGCAATCTTGTTGATAAGGAAGTTGAGGAACATCTGAACGATATCGTTGATGTTTTCAAAAACTTTCTTGAGCGGATCTGCTTTTTCGCCCATCTTTGTCATACAAAGACCAAAGATAATTGCGATAACAACAACGCAAAGAATTGTGTTGTTAGATGACATTGCGTTAATCATATTGCTCGGAACAGCGTTTACAATTGTTACGAGCGGATTGTAACCCTCCATTGTAACGATGTCCTGAGCCTGTTGTGCCGGAAGATTGACTGTGAACCAACCAAGACTCTTTGCAAGATAAGCTGCTGCGCCTGCAAGAGCTGCTGCTACGATATAGAAGCAAAGGTAGGACACAAATGTTTTACCTGCGATTCGACCGAGCTTTTTTGGGTTTGCAAGGCTGCAAAGTGCAAGTGTCAGCGAACAAAGGACGAGAGGAACAATCATCATCTGAAGTCCCTTCATAAACAGCTGACCTACGATGTAGAACAAGCCGAGTCCTTCGATATCTTTTGTTGCGGTGATATCCTGGAATAAAATTGCCTCAACAACTTTCCAGGCTCCTTCGCCGTCTGTTCCCATTACCGCACTTTTAATCAGCAGACATATAAAGCCGACTACAAAACCTGCGACAACGGCAATCATCATTTTCTTGACAATTGAAGCTTTCTTCTTCTCCTTTTGTTTTGTCATTTTTACATCTCCTTATCTGTGAATTTGGGTAGCCCCTTTATTGCGGAACTGCCGAATAAACTGTATCAAGGAATATTTGCACATCCTATCCTCATATTTAATCGGTGTGTCCTTAATGTGACGGAAACCGTCTCCGATTGGTCTCCCGTCTGCAAAAATAACCGTAATTAATAGAATTTCCATAGTGATATATAAAATAATTACTATGTTTAAAATTCAACTCAGATTTAACAATACTATCCAATAATAACAAAAATAATTTCTATGCGTTCTCAAAACTGTTAAATCTGCTAAAGTTTTGACAGCGCAAAAGCTCCTGCTGTTTTTGATTAAAAAGAACAGGAGCTTTAATGGGTAAAATTATAAAAAGCACTGGCTCAAACTATGTACCGGACAAGGTAAATCAGTACATGAGTTTTATTTTCATCTGCTCACAAAACTCAAGCCATTCCTGTGACGGCTTTTCGTCGGTAATCAGATAATCGATCCTATCCCAATCCAAAAAATTGACAAACGCAGTATGGTTGAATTTTGAATGGTCTGCAAGTAATACCACACATTCGGCACGGCTTGCCATCTCAGACTTCAAATCAGCCTCACCTTCGGAAGAATCAGTTATGCCTCTTTCCATATCAAGCCCTTTGCATCCGAGGAGAACAAGGTCAACATTGTACTTTTTCATAGCCTCTTTTGCAGGTTTTCCGTAGAAAGAACGGGTTTTTTCATCATAAAGTCCGCCGGTTGAAACCAGCTTCATTTTACAAGTGTCGAGTTCCTGAAAAATCTGTGCAGAAAAGGTAATTGCGGTAAGATTTTCATTGTCCTTAAAAAGCTTAACAGCCTCAAGAACAGTTGTGCTGTTATCAATCATCATCGTGTTCACACCGATAAATTTATCAACAAGCAGCTTAGCAATTTTCTTTTTGCCCTCAAGGTTGATTCCCTTGCGTTTAAAGAAATGCACTCTGTCATTCTGAGAAGTTGTGTTAAGAACAGCTCCGCCGAAAGTTCTGGTAATGATACCGTCATTCTTCAGCTTTTCAAGATCACGCCTGATAGTTTCTTCGGTTACATTATATATTCTGCTTAAATCCGAGACGAAAACCTCGCCTTCGGTTTCAACCTTTTGTCTGATTTCGTCAATTCTCTTTGCCATAAACATTTCCCTCAACTTTTATTACATACTAACATAATTATCAACAAAAGTAAAGGGAATTCGACTGTTTTTACAATAATTTTAACAATCGGGAGCGGATTCCTTCACCCTATACACAAAGGTGTATTAAGCAACCCTTAATTATTTGTCGATAGCTTCAACCATATCACGCATCATTGCAACATCAGCGGAATCAAGTTCAAGTTCGGCTGACTTAACATTCTCGGCAATCTGATCTACAGTAGTAGAACCGCTGAGAAGGTTGATAAAGTCGCCCTGAGCAAGAATCCATGCAAGAGCAAGGTTAGCAATTGTACAGTTATATTTTTCACAAAGAGGCTTCCACTGATCCATAACATCCATAGCCTTCTGCATATTTTCGGGCTGGAACCATTTCTTTGGAATCTGTGCGCCAACAGGCTTGTAATCTCTTGGGAATGTACCCGAGAGAAGTCCCATTTCGAGCGGTGAATAAGCCTGAATTGTAACACCGTTTTCACGACAGCAAGGAATGATTTCATCCTCAATGCCACGGTCAAGAATTGAATACTTAGCCTGAACGATATCAAGCTCGCCCCACTTGAGGTACTCCTGAATCTGCTTGATATCTACATTTGCAGCACCGATAGCCTTGATTTTGCCCTGAGCCTTGAGATCGTTGAGAACCTCCATAGTCTTCTGAATCGGAACATAATACTCGCTGCCCTCGATTGACTGCCAGTGTGTCATATATACATCAACATAGTCTGTGCCCATTCTCTTGAGTGATTCTTCAATTTCTCTTTTGATTGAAGCACTGTTGAGGTTCTTATAAAGCTGAATGCCGTTTACCTTGTTGAAAAGGTCGCCCTTCATCTCCTGATCCCATGTAACACCGCACTTTGTGATAATTACAACATCTTCACGGTTCATGCCCTCAAGAGCCTTGCCGAGGATTTTCTCGCTGTTGCCGAAGTTGTAACCCGGAGCTGTGTCGATAAGGTTTACACCGAGCTTTGGAGCTTCACGGATTGTATCTACAACAACCTGAAGGTCGTGGTCGCCGCCCCATGCCGAGCCGCCGCCGATTGACCAGGTGCCGAGTCCCATTCTTGAAATATCAATGCCTGTTTTGCCAAGCTTCATCGTCTTCATTTTGCATCTGCCCTTTCTTTAATAATATATTGGTGGGGGGTTGCCCTGCATTCTTACGAACACAGGGCGTAATGTCACAGATTTATTACTATTACAGGATATAATCTTTTTTATACTTTTCAAGCATTTCTTCAACCATTTCTTTGTTCCGAACGCCTGTTGTTGCACCGACATACTGAACCGAAATAGCCGCTGTGCAGTTAGCATAGATACCGCAGTCACGGATATCCTTGCCCTGAAGAAGTGCCGAAATAAAGCCTGATGCAAAGTTGTCGCCTGCACCGATTGTGTCGATTGCGGTTACACCCTTGCAGGCAGGAACAATCATTGCTCCTGCGGCATTGCGGATGTAACATCCACGCTTGCCTATCTTCATGATTACATTCTTAACGCCGCATTCAAAGAGCTTGTCCGCAACCTTTGATTCTTCGGTTTCGCCTGTCATAAGGCAAGCCTCGTCAAAGTTCGGGAAGAAGTAATCCACATAGCTTAATGCTTCTCTGATATCGTCAAGCGTTTCACCGAGTCTTGGCTTTATCATATCGGCGGTAATTGTCATACCTGCCGCCTTTGCCTCTTTAAAAATCTTTACAAGCGTCTTGCCGTCAAGAAGAGGACAGTTAAAGATACTTGCGAGGGAAAGGATTTTTGCCTGCTTCATTTTTTCAAAGTCAACATGCTCAATGTTTTCTTTCCACAAGCTGCCATTGCGGTTTGTAACAAAGGTTCTTTCACCGTCATCGGTTACAAGACCAATGTTCATTGAGGTGTCGATTGTCGGATCAATCTTGATGCCTTCAACATCTATGTTGTCCTTCTCGCAGGAGCGAAGGATAAACTGACCTGCAGCGTCATCACCGATACAAGCGATAATGCCTGTTTTAAAGCCTAAACGGCTGATGATTGTTGCCTCGTTCATTGCGTCACCGCCGACAGACATTGCAATTCTGTCAACCGGATATGACTCGATATCAAAAATATCTCTTGATACCGGACGAAGTGGAATGTCAACTACCGCTGCGCCAAGACAGATAACATCAAGTTTTTTCTCTGTATTACTCATATTACTCATCTGCTCTGCCGTCATCGCCAAAGAGTTTAATCTTGTACATTGCACGCTCTTTAACAGCCTTTCTTACTTCACGCTCAACAGCAAGGAATGGCTCGTCCTTGTGAGCATTAATAGCTTCCATAGCAGCCTGGCAAAGCTCTGTGTGAATGTTGATTTTAGCGATACCGAGTGAGATGGCCTTTTTAATGTCCTCGTCACCGATACCCGATGCACCGTGGAGTACGAGCGGAACATCTACTTCTTTGGCAACTGCCTCGAGTACATCGAAAGCAAGCTTTGGCTCTGAAGAATATACGCCGTGAACATTACCGATTGCAACTGCAAGTGAGTCACAGCCTGTTCTCTCAACAAATTCCTTAGCCTTTGAAGGATCTGTGTACTGGTATTCTGAAAGTGCCTCTTCATATACTGTTTCGTTACCTACATGACCAAGCTCAGCCTCAACAGGAATGTTGTAAGCGTGGAAGTAGTCAACGCATCTCTTGATTTCAGCAACATTTTCTTCATAAGGAAGAGCTGATGCGTCACGCATTACCGAATTCATGCAGTGATTAACAGCGTTCTGAAGAATTGTCATGTTTCTGCCGTGATCCCAATGCTCAATTACAGGAACAGTAGCCTTCTTTGCCATTGAATCCATCATGTAGCAGAAGTCTTCAAAAGAAGTGTTGCCTGTGAAACCTGTACCGAATGAAATAATGATTGGAGCACGGAGCTCTTCGGCTGCGTCAATAACACCCATGAGCATTTCTGCATTCCATACATTGAAGTGAGGAATAGCGTAGTGTCCCTCTGTTGCCTTCTTTTCCCAATATCTGATATCTGATAACATTTTAATCACCTTTCCTTATGAAAATTTTTAATAAATCTGTGTATATCAGTCGGCTACCTTGATAACGCCCTTAACCATATTGGCTTTCTTTTCGGGGTCGATAGCGTCCATAAATGCCTGCTGAACATCTTTGTAATCATAGATGTTTGTAACCATATCCTTAACATTGAACTTACCGCTTGCGATTGCCTCGATTGTCTGCGGGAAGTTGTTGCAGTAACGGAATGATGTCTGAATCATAACCTCACGGTTAATCTTGAGGAAGTCAATCGGAACAGGCTTTGACTGTGTGCCGACCATCATAATCTTACCGCCTCTTGCAACGATCTGAACAGCCTGCTGAGCTGTGAATACAGAACCCGCTGCCTCGAATACGAGTTCACAACCGTGATCGCCGAAATATTCGGGTGAACGGAGAAGTGCAACCGTATCCTGCTCCTTGCCGTTGATAACTCTGCTTGCACCAAGCTTTAATGCAAGGTCAAGACGATTCTGCATAATATCAACAACGGTGATGTCTGTTGCACCGAGGCTCTTACAAGCCTGAAGTACCATAAGACCGATTGTACCGCCGCCGAGGATAACAATGCTCTTACCAAGCTGTGCGCCGCCGAGGATTGCTGCGTGCATACCGACTGCTGCCGGCTCAACGAGAGCTGCTTCCATTGTTGTCATACCCTCGGGAATGTGGTATGTCCACTCCTCCGGATGTGTCATATACTGTGTGAGTGCGCCCTTGTAGTTAGGCTGTGTAGCCATAAAGTCAACATCAGGACAGATGTTGTATCTGCCTGTACGGCAGTATTCGCATTTGTCATCCGGAACACCTGGTTCGATGAGAACCTTGTCGCCTGCTTTGAATCTTGTAACCTTTGAGCCAACCTTTACAACCTCGCCTGCAACCTCATGACCAAGACCGATTTTCTGGTTAGGATCCTTAGGTGGGATGAAAGGACCGAATTCAAAGCCGTGGATATCGGAACCGCACATTCCGACATATTCAACCTTCATAAGAATCTCGTGATCCTTTGGCTCGGGAACGGGACATTCCTGAATTTCAAACTGCTTTGGAGTAACTAAGATAGCTTCTGAATTTTTCATAATAATCTCCTGCACTTTCTTTATAATAATTATTTAAGCATTTGCACCCGATGTGCTTTCTGCGTATATTCAAATTTATTTGCCTGTGATTAAAAAATTGATGGTTTAGCTGTTAAAAATTTAAAGATAAGTTTTGAATGTTTTAAAATTGCTGTATTTCGTTTTCCATTACTAATGATTTTAGTTTGCGGTGCCAGATGCACTCAGGCACCGCATCTAAAATTTTTGGTTGTATGTATTAGAGGGTTTTGCAGAATTACTCTACATCACCGATGTCCTCAACGGATTCGCCTCTGGTTTCAACACCGAGGAAGATAACTGCAACAGCGATGATTGCTGCAACAATTGCGATAAGAATGAATACACCGCCTGAGCCCATGCTGCTTGCAGCAACATTTGTAACGAGGAATGGGAAGAAGATGTTACTTACACGACCCATTGCGTTACTGAAGCCCGAACCTGAAAGTTTTGCCGATGTAGGCCACATCTCAGGAACATAAACTGCTGATGCGTAGCAAACATACATATAGATGATTGTGTTAAGAAGGAATGTCATAACAATGAGTCCTGTCATTCCGAGTGTCGGAGCAAGAAGACCTGTTGCAACACCAAGACCTGCCATGCCTGCAAGGAGGATAACGCCCATTACACGGCGAGGAATCTTATCCATAATAAGAGATGCGATAAAGATACCAAACGGAGCACCGAAGAGTCCGAACATTGTCATAAACTGTGACTTTGATGTATCATAGCCAAGACCTGAAAGCATTGACGGCATCCAGTTCATAAGTGTGTACTGGATTGTGTTCATACCGATGAGTACGAGAGAACCAACGATAGTTCTTCTGAGGAGTTTGCCTTTGAAGAGAGCTGTGAATGGGAGCTTCTTAACAGGCTTTGGATTTGTAATTTCAACCGGTGGGAGCGGTTTGCCTGTTGATTTTTCAATTTCTTTCTCAATGCTTGTCATAATTTTATCAGCTTCATCAAGTCTGCCCTGTGATTCGAGCCATCTCGGTGATTCAGGGAATTTAACATAGATGAAGATACAAGCGATGATTGAAAGGATTGAAGGAATCATAAACTGGATTCTCCAGTTCATATTCATGCTTACGCCTGTTGAAACGATAAGAAGAGCAATACCGTTGCAGATTGGGTGAGCCCAGTTGCCGATGAATGATGTACGGCTTGACCATGTACCACGGTTCTTACCGGGAACATACTCTGTGAAGCCTGCGAAAAGAACTACGAGGAGAGCGCCGAGTGCAAGACCCTGGAGGAGTCTGAACACATAAAGAACTGCGATGTTCGGAGAAAGAGCACCGCCGATCATAGCGATGATATGGATAATTTCGTAAAGAAGAATACTCTTTTTACGGCCGATTTTATCGCCGATAGGACCACCGATGAGTGCGCCGAAGAGCTGTCCTGCTGTGTAAGTTGTACCCCACATTGCGAGGAGTGTTGAACCGGGTTCGAGCCAATGAAGTTCGTTCAAAAGAATGTTCTGAACGGAACCGCCGATACCGTTTGACCAGCATACCAAGAGTGCAAAAGCTGTAACCAGCCAGATCTTAACATGCCATTTTGATTGAGGCAAGCGGTCAAGTCTTGCGCCAATGTTGACAGAAGTTTTGTTAGCCATTTTTCTTCTCCTTTTAATTTCCTCTTTGACTTTTTATTTAAATCAGATTTTTCTCTCAGCACCGTCAAGCTCTCGCTCAAGCTCACTTTCCATTATGTCCCAAGCCTTATTGAAATCCGTGTCCTTGTTCCATAATGCCGGAGGTCCCAGAATTACGAGATCTGCACCTGCCTCGTAAAGCGGACGGTAAAGACTGCTGTTCATTGAACCGTCGGCTTCAATTAAGAAGTTAAGACCTCTTTCCTTTCTGATCTTAGCGAGTTGGTTGATTTTTACGAACATTTGCGGATCAACCGGCTGACCTGCGATGCCCGGATCAACAATCATGATTGTAACCTTATCAAGCAACGGGAGGTAATATTCAATAGTAGAAAGCGGAACCGAGGGACTTAATGCAACGCCTGCCTTACAGCCAAGCTCCTTGATCTTGTGAATCGTTACAAATGCATCGCCTTCGATGCAGTCTGTGTGAGGTGTTATGTATGCAGCTCCTGCCTTTGCAAAGGTTTCAAGATACTGCTGAGGATGTTTTACCATAAGGTGAGCATCCATTGGTTTGAGATTCTCAACATGCTTGTTAAGGTAGTCGAGATAATCAGGACCGATTCCGTAACTCGGAACATAAACACCGTCTTTAATGTCCATGTGGAGGTAATCTGATTTTTCGTTAATCAGCTTAACCTGTTCTTCAACATGGAACAAATCACAGCAACCCACTGACGGGGCAATCATAAGCTTTCTCATTTGAAAATCCTCCCTGATGCATATTTCCTTTAATTAATCTTCGTAATCGTAGTGGAAGATAACCTTGATAGCCTCTTTCTTAGCCATCTTGTCGAAACCTTCCTGCCACTGTGAAAGACCGAGGCGATGAGTAATCATCGGCTGAACCTTAATCTGACCTGACTGGAGAAGTCTGATGCAGTTTCTCCATGATGTTGAGTCATAAGCCATGTGACCGATAATGCTCTTGTTCCAAGCTGTAATGTCGTTGATTGAGAATTCAAGAGGTTTGAAGCCCATACCTACACGAACGATTTCAGCGTTTGGTCTTGTCATTTCGATTGCCTGCTTGAGAGCTATGTTAGCACCTGAACATTCAATTACGAGTCCGAGGTTATCTCTGCCGCAGATTTCTGTACATCTTGCAACTACATCTTCCTTAGAACCGTTTACACAGTGTGTAGCGCCAAGCTCTTTTGCAACGCCGAATCTTACTTTTACATCATCGTCAAGACCAACCATTACGATGTTTACGGCACCCATAAGCTTTGCAACCTGTACTGAGAAGAGTCCGAGAGGACCTGTACCGAATACTACAACATCCTGTCCGGGGATAAGATGTGACTGCTGAGCAACTGCCTTGTATGCGTTACAGATAGGATCGAGTACACAAGCTTCTTCGTACTTGATGCCCTCAGGAATTTCCCAGATTGCGTGTTTGTGAATTGCGAGGATTTCGCCCGGTACTTTACAATACTTTGAGAAGCCGCCGCCCCATGTGTTGTTGTCAAGTCCAAGGTTTACTTTATGTTCGCAACAGAGGAAGTCGCCCTGCTCACAAGCCGGACATACGCCGCAAACATGTGCGCTGTTGTCTGAAACAACTCTCTGACCGATATGCCAGTCTTTTACATTTTCACCGACCTTAACGATTTCGCCTGCGAACTCGTGACCACGAACCGACTGCTGCTGATCGGGAGTGATGTTTGTGTCATCGTAACCGTTGTCAACACCCCAGTGTTTCATGTCGGCACCGCAGATAGCGGCTGCCTTGATTTCAAGAATAATGTCGTCCGGACCGCATTCGGGAACGGGGTAGTTTTCCATCATTTTGTATCCGCCGAAAGCTGTACCAAATCTTTTTAAAGCATGCATAATATTTTCTCCTTTTCTTTATTAAATAAGATTTAATGTTTCCGATTCGTTTGTTTGATTTCCGTTTTCCGAATCGGTTATTTCCTTTGACACCTATATAATACAACACAAAAATGTGGATTTCAAGCATTATTTTCTGTTTTTCGCAGATTTGTAGCAATGCCTAAAAAACAACACCGTTCTTTGTGCAATTAGCACATATACATATTTTTATTTCACATATCTGTTATTTTTATTAAGATTGAACAGTTGAATAGCAATAATCAGCCTATATTCCGATCTATAACCGCTAAATAGGCGTGCTTCTGTACAAATTTTGCTACATATTGTACGAAAGGGATAATTTGGATTTCAGAAGAAATGTTCTTTATTTCACAGATTTCACTTTTAAAGCAGACAATTCTGCGTTTTGACTTTTCCTGACCGTTTCGGATGTTATTTTTGTTCATGGAGCAAACCATAGTTACGGATATTTTGTAGCGGCGAACCGTGTTCGCCGCTACAATTTAACAGTTAATTCCAAATAAACCAAAACAATTGGGAAACGATGTTTTGTATTTTGAAAACTGTCTTCCCGACTATAATTTTCCATTTTCAATTTTCAACTTTCAATTTAAAAAGCTCACTCTCTCCCTATTAAGACTATCTGTACGAACATAAAAAGGCTGAAAGAACAACTATGCTCTTTCAGCCTTTAATTATAATTTTATTCTGTTTTATCGGATTGCCGAATTATTTGAGTGCGGCAATTGCGGCTTCGATAAGAGCAATCTGCTCTCTTTCCTTTGCGGCCTGTCCCTTAACCTTTTCAATTACAGCCTCGGGAGCTTTTGCAACAAAGCCCTGATTGTTAAGCTTGCCCTCGCTCTGTGCAAGACGCTTTTTAACCTGTTCAAGCTCTTTGTTGAGTCTTGCAAGCTCCTTTTCCCTGTCAACAAGCTCGTCCATAGGAATGTAAATCTTTGCATCTGCCGTTACAATGTTTACAGCACCCTCAATTTCAAAGCTTTCTGCAACTTCAACCTCGCTTGCTGATGCAAGCTTCTGAATGAACTGTGTGCCGTCTCTGAATGTGTCGGCAAACTTTGTTGCAACATAAACCTTTGCTTTTCTTGACGGCGGAACATTCATCTCTGCACGGCGGTTACGGATTGCACGGATTGCAGCCATAATTTTTTTCATTTCATCCGATGCCTCGGGATAATCAAGCTCTGCGTTGTATTCAGGGTACTTTGCGAGCATTACTGTTTCGCCCTCGTGAGGAATTGTCTGCCAGATTTCTTCTGTGATGTACGGCATAAACGGATGGAGAAGTCTAAGAATCTGATCAAGCACATAAAGAAGTACCTGTCTTGCATTCTGAGCGTCCTCACCGTCACTTGAAAGTCTTGTTTTAACAAGCTCAATGTACCAGTCGCAGTAGCAGTCCCAGATAAATTCATAAATCTTCTGAACTGCAATGCCGAGTTCAAACTTCTCAAGATTTTCGTTTACTTCTTTTGCAACTGTGTTGAGAGTTGAAACAATCCACTTGTCCTCTGTTGTGAGAGTTTTCGGAAGTTCATTCTTAACATCGTGGTCGTCAATGTTCATGTGAACATAACGGGATGCGTTCCAGAGCTTGTTTGCAAAGTTAGCGCAAGCCTCAACACGCTTGTCGGAATAACGCATATCGTTACCGGGTGTGTTGCCTGTTGCAAGGAAGAAACGGAGTGCGTCTGCACCGTATTTGTCAATAACTTCAAGCGGATCAATACCGTTACCGAGAGATTTTGACATCTTGATACCGTTTTCATCTCTTACAATACCGTGCATAAATACGGTCTTGAACGGAGCAGAACCCATATTTTCACAAGCTGAGAAAATCATTCTTGCAACCCAGAAGAAGATGATATCATAACCTGTTACAAGAGTGCTTGTGGGATAGAAATACTCAAGTTCGGGAGTTTTGTCGGGCCAGCCGAGTGTTGAGAACGGCCAAAGTGCCGAACTGAACCATGTGTCGAGAGTGTCCTCGTCCTGATGAATGTGTGTACTGCCGCACTTACAACACTTTTCGGGTGCGTCTTTGGCAACCATAACTTCGCCGCAGTCATCGCAGTACCACGCCGGGATTCTGTGTCCCCACCAAAGCTGACGAGAAATACACCAATCCTTGATATTCTCCATCCAATGGAAGTAAACCTTTTCAAATCTTTCGGGGATGAACTTTGTGTCGCCCTTGCGGACAACATCAATTGCAGGCTTTGCAAGCGGAGCCATTTTTACAAACCACTGCTTTGAAACCATAGGCTCAATTGTTGTGTGACAACGGTAGCAAGTGCCGACATCGTGAGTAAGCTCTTCAACCTCTTTGAGAGCGCCGATTTCTTTAAGGTCGGCAACAATAGCCTCTCTTGCCTCCATTGTTGTCATGCCTGCGTATTTTCCGCAGTCGAGAACCTCGGGTTCGTTTTCGGCAAGCTGTCCCTTTGCCTTTAATTCGTTGTATTCTTCAACATCCTTTGCACCTGTAAGGTGACCGTCATATGTAAAGCAACGGACAATCGGAAGATTGCAACGCTGACCGACTTCAAAGTCGTTAGGATCGTGTGCAGGAGTGATTTTAACAACACCCGTTCCCTTTTCCATATCTGCGTGTTCATCACAAACAATCGGGATTTCCTTGTTAAGAAGCGGAAGGATTACATGACAGCCGTGGAGGTGCTTGTAACGCTCATCGTCCTTGTTGACGGCAACAGCAGTATCACCGAGCATTGTTTCGGGACGGGTTGTTGCGATTTCAAGGTACTCGCCTGTCTCCTTAACCTGATAGAGCAAGTGCCAGAAATGACCGTTCTGCTCCTTGTATTCAACCTCGGCATCCGAAATTGATGTACAGCAATGAGGGCACCAGTTTACCATACGGTTGCCACGGTAGATTTTTCCGTCATTATAAAGGCGAACAAAAACTTCTTTAACAGCCTTTGAACAGCCCTCGTCCATTGTGAAGCGCTCACGCTCCCAGTCACAGCTTGAACCGAGCTTTTTAAGCTGACTTGTGATTCTTCCGCCGTACACCTTTTTCCATTCCCATGCACGCTTTAAGAATTCTTCTCTGCCGATATCCTCTTTAGTGATACCCTCTTTACGCATTGCCTCAACGATTTTAGCCTCTGTAGCAATTGACGCATGGTCTGTACCGGGGAGCCAAAGTGCGCTGTAGCCCTGCATTCTTCTCCAACGGATAAGAATGTCCTGAAGTGTTTCGTCAAGTGCGTGTCCCATATGCAGCTGACCTGTGATGTTTGGCGGCGGCATTACGATTGTATAAGGTTTTTTATCTTTGTCAACCTCTGCATGAAAGTAGTTACCTTTCAGCCAGAAGTCGTAAATTCTGTCCTCAAACTCTGACGGGTTGTAGGATTTAGCAAGTTCCTTTGCCATAGTCATTACTCCTCTTGATTTATTGTTCGGATAAACCGAGTTCATATACCTTTTTATTATCTCATTTATGTGTCGATTTGTCAATTATCAGCAAATAAAATGTGGCATATAATTTCAATTTTATAACATTTAAAGTTTGACGAATAAAGCGTAAAATGGTAAAATATACTGCATAAGAGGAACAAACAAATTCAAGGGTGTGTATTATATGAAAGTCAAGGTTATGTGCCTTGTGCTGTGCGTGTTTGTTTTCGCATCAATTTTCTGCGGATGCGGAAGCAACGGAAATACCGAAATAATCGGCAAATGGGTACCGACAACAGCAAAGACAGACGGCGAAACAATTTCATACAGTGAGCTTGGAATTGACGAGGATCAGTTTGGTCTTGATTTCAAGGACAGCAGTAACTGCACGGTTACACTCGCAGGAATTTCATGTGATTCAGCCTACACATTCAACGGAACCTCCGTTGACCTGACGGTAAACGGTACGGCATACAAACTGAGCTATGACAGCGGTGTGCTGACAATGGTGCTTAATTACGAAAACAACAGAATTGAGTTTTCATTCACAAAACAAAGATAGTTTTACAAATTGAAAATTTAAAATGTAAAATAAAAAATTTCGGTCGGGCAGTTGCTTTGCAAAACGCATAGCTATGTTGCCCGACCGTTTTTTATATATGAAATTTTCGGTTCGTTTGCAACATTACTTATTTGCCAAAGCATAAACCTTAATCGGCACATTTTTTCTTTTGCAATTCTCTATAACAAACCGTGTTCCGTGTGACATACCGTCCCAAAATGCAATAACTTCATCGGCATAATCAATTATTTGCAAATTTCTTTTCAAAGGTGCTGACCGCCCGTATCGTTCGTATTCGGGTAAAAATTCTTTTAGTTTAATATTATGTGTCTTAGTGTAATTTCTCGCACTTCTGTCAACTCCAATAGCACCACCGCTTACTATTTCAGTTGTATTCTCAGGTAAATAATCGCCTAAATTATTCACTGTAATACTTCTTGAGCCTACTATCGCAATTTTCATTTTTTCACACTCCTAAAATTATGACACCATTATGACATCATAATAGCACCATTTTCGTTTTGACGCAATAATTACATTAAAATAGTGTCATAATAACATTTAGGAGTACCGATTATGGATGATAATATTTTACGATACACTCTGAGAGTTAACCGCACGCTTTTTCAGAAATTCAGATATGTTGCCGACTATGAAGGTCGTTCCGCAAATCGTGAAATTGAGCAGTATATAAAGCAAAGGGTTAAGTCCTTTGAAGAAGAACACGGCGAAATTGAAGTAAAAAAAGATTAAACATACGCATAGATTAACCCCCTTTCGGAGTATTTCCGAAAGGGGGTTTTTAATCAAACAAAACAATTTTCAACTTTCAATTTTCCATTTTCAATTTACACAAGAAACTTTCCTATCACCGCAACTGCATCGGCATGACACAACAGGTTTGCGTTTTCACGCACTCTCGCCGCTGCGTTGCGGGATTTTTGCCTTTCGCCGTATTCCGACAACACCCGTATCATATGCTTTGGCAATGAAAAATAATCAAACACAAGGTAATAATTTCCCGACATTTCGTATGCGGAGCTTTTTCTGCAACATATGTTACTGCGGTACAAAGTCTCTACCGCATTCAGAAAATCCGACGCATTCGCCATTTTCCAGCACAGGCCGCTGTCGGACTTTTTCAGCCTGTATTTTCGTTTTTTCGGATTTGCCGTAACGAGGATACAACATTCATCGCCGAGCAGAAAAGCCTCTATTTTCACATTTTTACCGTTCGTGTCAAGTCCCGCCCTGCAACAGGCAAGTCGCATAAGTCCGATAATCACCTTTTGATTATCCTCGTTTTTAAAGCTCATTTTTCCGAAATCAAGCTCAAAATTCTCCATATCCGATTCATCAAGCTTAATCAGCAGTTTATTATCGCCGAGTTTGTCAACAGTCAAAATACTCCCTCCCCTAAATTCCGATACACATACATCTGTTTACATATTATGATGAACGAAGCACTTTTGCAAGTAAATATTAATGGAATAAAATTTGGCTGTTTTTTCACGCATAATTGTCAGGTTTTGTGTATGCGATACAAAAAGGTTGCCAACATAACAATTTAATGCTACAATGATGCCGTAAGATACAGCCACAGAAAATAAAAAGCAAAAGGAATGATTTTTATGCCAAACTGGCTTAATGACGCTGTTTTCTATGAAATTTATCCGCAGAGTTTTTGTGACACCAACGGTGACGGAATCGGTGACATCGAGGGTATCATCAGCAAGCTTGACTATGTAAAAAGCCTCGGTTGCAACGCAATCTGGCTCAACCCGATTTACGATTCACCTTTTATGGATGCAGGCTATGATGTTCGCAACTACAAGAAGGTTGCAGAACGTTACGGCACAAATGATGACCTTGTTCGTCTTTTTGACGAGGCTCACAAAAAGGGCATTAAGATTCTTCTTGACCTCGTTCCCGGTCACACATCAGACCAGCACGAATGGTTTTTAGAGGCCAAGAAAGCCGCAAAGAGCGAATATTCAAACCGTTACATCTTTACAAAGAGCGTATGGGACGCACCGCCGCAGTACCGTATGATGTGCGGACTTTGCGAGCGTGACGGCAACTATATGGTAAACTACTTCAGCTCACAGCCTGCTCTTAACTACGGTTTCCACGAAATCACACATCCCGAATGGCAGTTGCCGTGTGATCATCCCGACTGTCTTGCAACGGCAGAGGCTATGAAGGATGTTATGCGTTTTTGGCTTGACAAGGGTGCTGACGGTTTCAGAGTTGACATGGCTGACTCACTTGTTAAGAACGATGACGATAAAATTGCAACGGCAAAAATCTGGCGTGGTGTGCGTGATATGCTCGACACGGAATATCCGAATGCCGCAATGGTTGCAGAGTGGTGCAATCCCGAAAGAGCAATCAACAATGCAGGTTTCCACATGGACTTCTATCTTGACCACTACGGAAACGGCTACAGCAGACTTTTCCGCTACGGTGAATTCGGCGATCAGGCTGTTTTCAATCCTAACGGCAAGGGTGATATTAAAGCATTTGCAGACGAATATCTTCCTAACTACGAAAAGACAAAGGACAACGGCTACATCAGCTTTATGACAAACAACCACGATATGCCGAGAGTTACGGCATATCTTGACAAAGAGGCTATCAAGCTTGTGAATGCATTTATTTTCACAATGCCGGGTGTTCCGTTCCTCTACTACGGTGATGAAATCGGTATGAGATATCAGAAAGGCATCATAAGTAAGGAGGGCGGTTACTCAAGAACAGGCTCGCGTACTCCTATGCAGTGGAACAGCGGTAAAAACCTCGGTTTCTCAACAAGTGACGAGCCGTATCTTGCAGTTGATAAGAGTGCCGACGCTCCGACTGTTGAGAATCAGAAGGACGATCCCGACAGCATCTACAAGGTTGTAACAGACATCATTGCACTTCGTCACAAGTACGATGACCTTAAAGGCAACGGTGAGCTTGAATTTATGTATGAAGAAGGCAAAATTCCGTTTGCATACAAGAGAGGCAACCTCGTTATGTACTTCAACCCCCTCGATAAAAGTGCAGTAATGAACGCAAAATATACAGGCAAAACAGTATATGACCTCGGCAACGCTGAATTTGCAGACGGCAAAGTAACAATGTCACCGCAAAGCTTCGTCCTCGTAGAAATTGACGGCTGATTAAATATAATTTTATAGTTTAAGCATAAAAACACCCTTTCGGAATTTACCGAAAGGGTGTAATTTTTTGAAATTGAACAAAACAATTGTAACATTGTGCGAGCGGTTGCAATGTTACGCTCGACCATAATTTTCCATTTTCAATTTTCAATTTTAATTTAATTAAGCAACTATTTCTCCATATTATGCGAAATTATCAAGACCGACAATATATTTCTGAATAAGAGTTGCATCGACAACAGAAATTTCGTTGTCATCGTTTACATCTGCCGATTTTTTCTGAAAATCTTTGAGATTTTCCAGACCAACGATATATTTCTGAACAAGAGTTGCATCGACAACCGAAATATCACCGTCACTGTTTACATCGCCAATCGCAAAAATTTTAGCATTCCGTATTACATCGGAATTTGCAACTATGACCGTGTATTCTCTGTCTGCATGGGCATTTTTTGAAACCTTCATCGTGTATGTTCCGCTTGCAACACCCGAAATTGAATATTTGGCGTTGTTGCCTTTTACGGTTGTTTCATATGCTACCTCGCCCGATTTTATAAGCTGAATTGTAACCGTATCACTTTCGGACAGATAGCTTTTTACAGTACCTTTTACAGTTCTTAGCTTTGCCGTAGTGGGTTCTACAGTTGTGGGCTCCTCTGTAGTAGGTGCTACAGTAGTAGGCTCAGTAGTTGTTGGAGCTACTGTTGTAGGCTCAGTAGGCTTTTCACCCTTTGATGTGATTTTTACATCATAAGAAAAGTATGACAAATCCCCACTATAGTCAACCAGATTATTATCACCGAGCTGAAGCTCTATAAGTGAAAAATCAAGATCACTTACCTTTGTTTCTTTTATTACATCAAATACAAGCGAAATAATTTTTTCGCCTGCTTTTACCTCTGGACCATAAGCTGTAAAGGCTGAAACAGATACATTTTTATGTTCCTCAGTAGTATTTGTAACAACCATAGGCTGTAGAACCCAATGATTTTCAAAAGAACTGTATTTTACCATTTCAAGCGGATAATTCGTTCTAAACAGATAGCAAGGACAACCCGCCGGGATATCTTTTGCAAAGCTGTAAGTAATGGTTATTTGATCCCCAGGATAAACCGTATCGTCTTCTGTGTCAAGTGCCTGACAAACCGTTGTCAAACCCGACAGGCTTGCTATAATAAGCAAAGCCGATAATAAAATGCTTGTGATTTTTTTCATTTGAATTTCCCCTTTTTGTTTTATTTTATTTGATATATAAACAAATAATTTTTCTGCCGTAAATTCACTATTAGAAAACTTTTATATAATTTAGTTTTTGTTTTGTGAACACTTGTATTATACAGTTTTTGTTTACAAAACGCAAGTGTTTTAAAATATTCTTATCAAAAACTTTTTTGAGGTGAATATAATGTTTGATTTCGGATTAAGAATACGAGAACTTAGAGAGTCAAGACATATGTCGCAGGAAAGCTTGGGCAGGAGAATCGGCAGAAGCAAGCCTGTCATAAGCAATTATGAAAACAACATCAAATATCCTCCGCTTGAAGTTTTGATTTCAATTGCAAATGTGTTCAATGTTTCGCTTGATTACCTTGTTGGCATAGAAAAAAAGGACGCACTCTACATTAACAATCTGAACGAAACGCAGACAAATATAATGAAACTGCTCTACGAAGAATTTACCGATTGCAATCTTAAAGGCAAAGAGCTTTCATCACGCCAACAAAAAATATTAAGCCTGCTCTTAATTGAGTTTTTGAAATGAAAACCAAATCAACATTTTGACATATAAAAACACCCTTTCGATAAATTCCGAAAGGGTGTAATTTTTTGAAATTGAACAAAACAATTGTAACATTGTGCGAACGGTTGCAATGCTACGCTCGGGCATAAATGTCTTTTAACATTACAAACTATCTACACGAATTGGGTGCAGCGACACGCTGCTGGCTCGCCGTGCGGTTTATTTAATCGGGAACTCGGGTTCTGCGTAGTTGCCCAAAAAGCTGAATTCGGGCATCTCTTCGCTAAGCTGACTTACAAGTTCAATAACATTTTCACTTCTGACATTGCCCGAAAAGTCCAGGTAGAACAGATATTCAAACTGTCTGCCCTGACGGGGACGGGATTCGATTTTTGTGAGGTTAAGACCGAGCGAATTGAATCTGCACAAAAGGCTGTACAGCGATCCCGTAACATGAGGAAGCGAGAAACAAAGGCTGATTCTGTTCGCATCTTTGGGAATGTACAGCTTTTTGGAGATGACAATAAACCTTGTCGTGTTCTCGTCATTGTCCTGAAGATGATTGTCAAGAACCTTCAAACCGTATTCCTCACACGCTTTGTATGAACAGATTGCCGCAACATTGAGGCGCTTTTCCTTTGCAACATCACGGGCGGCAATTGCCGTGTTGGAGAATGGAACAGAATCAAAGCCGTGGTCGGCAATATACTGCGCACATTGTGAAAGTGACTGCGGATGCGACCACACGATTTCAATGTCCTCAAAAGCAGATTGTTTAAGACCTGCAAGGCAGTAGTCAATCGGCAAATCAAGTGCCTTTACAATGTAAAAACGGTGCTTGAGAATAAGGTCATAAACTGCCGAAACAGAGCCTGCACTTGAGTTTTCAACAGGAAGAACACCGAATGCAACCTCGCCGTTGTCAACGGCAGAAAATACATCTGCAAAGCTTTTGTAGTTGACAGCCTCGCCGTTCGGGAAAAGTCTTAAAGTCGCCTCATGACCGTTAGCACCCTTGATTCCCTGATACGCAACCTTGATTCCGCTTGACGGAATATCCGTGCTTGCATTGTTGATAACGCTTTTAAGCTCTTTGCCGCTGCCGACAATGTTATGCTGGAGCGCCCTTGAAAGCTCCATAATGTTTGAGTAGAGAAGTCTTGCGGATGCGCCGTATTCGCCTCCCTTTTCTTCAACGGCATCAAGAATTTCATTCTCTCTGCCCTCGTTAAGAACGGGAATGTTGTTTGCCTGCTTGTAGATGCCGACATCCCTTGCACAATCCATTCTCTGCTTAAAAAGCTCAATAAGCTGATTGTCTATTTTGTCAATATCTTTTCTGATTTCTTTTAAATCTCTCATAAAGACCTCACATAAGGTTAATAATTGCAACAGCCGTAACAGCCTCAATAACGGGGACTGCTCTCGGCACAATACACGGATCGTGTCTGCCGTGAATAACAAGCTCTGCATTTTCTTTTGTCTGAAGATTTACAGTCCTTTGCGGTTGTGAAATTGACGGTGTAGGCTTTACGGCGGCACGGAAAATAATCGGCATTCCGTTTGTAATTCCGCCCAAAATACCACCGCAGTTGTTTGTTGTTGTAACAACCTTGCCGTCTTTGTATTCAAACGGATCGTTCGACTGCGAACCTCTCATTGTTGAAAGCTCAAAGCCTTTGCCGAACTCAATGCCCTTAATTGCGGGAACACCGAAAACAGCCTTGGCAATAACGCCCTCAACACCTTCAAACATCGGCTCGCCGTAGCCTGCGTCAATGCCCGTTACGCAACATTCAATCGTTCCGCCAATGCTGTCCTGTGCCATTCTGGCATCTTCAACAGCATCTCTCATAGGTTTTTCGGCAGTTTCGTCAATGAGTGCAAACGATGAGCTGTTCAGCTTTTCAATGAGTGTGTCATCAATTTCGGTAGGACAGAAAGGCTTGTCGGGAACATTGCCTATACTGCTGATATGGGCGGCAATTTTAACGCCCTTTGATTCAAGAATCTGACGGCAGACAGCACCTGCAAAAACAATCGGTGCAGTAAGTCTGCCCGAAAAATGACCGCCGCCGCGAATATCGTTTGACGCATTATATTTTACAAAGGCTGTGTAGTCGCTGTGACCGGGGCGGGGGCAGTCGAGAAGATTGCCGTAGTCACCGCTTTTTGTGTTGGTGTTTTCAATTACGGCACAAATCGGAGCACCTGTCAGCTTGTTGCCGAGCATACCCGAAAGAACCTTCGGAAGGTCTTTTTCTTTTCGGGGAGTTGCCGTTTTATCCTTGCCCGGAGCACGGCGTGCCATTTGAGTGAGAACTCTGTCAAAGTCAACCTCAAATCCTGCCGGAAGTCCGTCAATTACAACTCCGATTCCGTTGCCGTGGCTTTCGCCGAAAACGGAAAT
>OIXA01000129.1_pt1 | contig 101193 bp, 85 predicted proteins | sample 1587721 | NCBI WGS metagenome assembly OIXA01 (sample SAMEA3888900, study PRJEB22519) | human gut metagenome | biome: human gut; feature: human-associated habitat; material: faeces | place: Denmark | collected 2013 | reverse complement strand
TTTGTCGTAGACCCACTGACTAACGGGAAGTAATATCTCGAATAGCACGAATAAGGTCATGTGGACTCTGCTGCTTGAGTGGTTAAGGGAACACGAGATTTGTCGTAGACCCACTGACTAACGGGAAGTAATATCTCGAATAGCACGAATAAGTCATGTGGGCTCTGCTGCTTGAGTGGTTAAAGGAACACGAATCGCGAATTGCACGAATTGAAATATTATTCGGTGGATTTGTGAGATTCGTGTTCTTTTTTTTGTTGCTCAATGTGAATGGGGGGATTAGAATATGGGGCGAGGATGCAAAAAAAACGGGAGAAAGTGATGGAGTTTGCAATCTTTTTGCTATATTTGCCAATATGAGTAAAGAAAAATCTGCTATAAGGGAACGGACGCGGACTGGATATGACGAGCCGAAGCGCTATAACGTCATTATATTTAATGATGATTTCACCACGATGGATTTTGTGGTGGAGGTGCTTATGAAGATATTCGGTAAGAGCTTTGAAGAGGCTAAAGCGCTGATGCTAAGTGTGCATAACGAGGGTAAGGCGGTGGCAGGAACTTACGGCTACGACCTCGCTGTGTCGAAGGCTTCTGTGGCTACACACATGGCAAGAAAGAATAAGTTTCCGTTAAAATTTGAAGTTGAAGAGGAATAACTGCTTATGGACAATATACCCAAGATGACTTTCCAAATGGATAGGGCTGATACGGGGGCTATAGAATTGGGCAAGAAGATGGGCAATATGTTTATTACACCAGAACATCTTCTGCTGTCGTTTATAGACCAAGGGTATCTCACTTTTCCATTGATGATGTGTGGTGGCGACGACTTTAAACTGAAGAAAGAGTTGGATAGTTATATCGGTGGCTTGGACAATAAGGCTATCGAAGAGTTTGAATTGCCTTTTCGTTCTGTACAATATGTAAATATGCTCGATAATGCTTATCGTATGGCATTGTCGTGTGGCAAGGAGGAGGTGGCACGCCATCATGCTATAAGGGCGTTGCTCGATTTGCCGGAGTCGATGGCTGCTTATCTGCTGCATAGTCAGATAGACGATGAGAATATGTTTATGTCGCTGATTCCTGCGGTAGAGAATAAGAGTGATGACGAGGAGGATGATGAAGGCATTGACGAGCCTTTTGATGTTGACGATATGGATGATTACGCTGTTGATGACGATGACGAGATGGCGCAACCAATGTCGTGGCGCAGTTTGGTGACGAATGTGAACGAGGAGGTGGGGAAGCATAATCCACTTATTGGTCGCACAGAGGAACTGGACCGCATAATGCAGATATTATGTAGACGAGATAAGAACAATCCGATACTGATTGGTGAGCCGGGTGTGGGCAAGACGGCTATTGTATATGGCTTGGTGGAGCGAATGATAAAGGGCGAATGTCCGAAGAGGCTCTGCGGATGCAAGGTGTATATGATGGATATGGGCTCGATGATAGCTGGCACTCAATATCGTGGAGAGTTTGAAAAGAAACTGAAGTTGGTGTTGGAGGGGGCTCGCAAGGAGGGCAACACCATAATATATATAGATGAGATTCACTCGATAATGGGTGCTGGTAAAATCTCAGACGGTTCGCTGGATGCATCGAATATGCTGAAGCCTTATCTTGAGGGTGGCGACATAAGATTTATCGGTACTACCACTTACGAGGAATACAATAAGCATATGGCTGGCAGCGTGGGCATAACACGCAGATTTCAGCAGGTGGATATCGCTGAGCCTTCGGTGGAGGACACGATAAAGATAATGCTGGGATTGAAGCAGGGTTACGAGAAGTATCATGGCATTGTGATAAAGAATGATATCATTGATTATGCCGTGAGGGCTTGTGCACAGCATATCCCTGACCGCAGGTTCCCTGACAAGGCGATAGATATCATCGATGAGGCAGGCGCTTATCTGGAGTTGCATCCAAAAAATAGACAGACGCAATATCTGGATAAGGCGATAGTGAACATGGTGATGTCGAAGCTATGCAAGATTGATGCTGAGGTTATGAAGACCGAGGACAACTCGCTGTTGGCAACGCTCAAGGCACGTATGCTTAGTAGGGTGTTTGGACAGGATGAGGCTGTAGGTCAGGTGGTAGAGGCTGTGCAGATGTCGAAGGCTGGACTTATAGATAGCGACAAACCATTGGCATCGTTGCTCTTTGTTGGTCCTACAGGTGTGGGCAAGACAGAGGTTGCACGCTCGTTGGCAGATGAACTTGGTGTGGAACTTGTGCGTTTTGATATGAGTGAATATGCCGAGAAGCATGCCGTGGCAAAGCTCATTGGTTCGCCTGCAGGATATGTGGGATATGAGGATGGTGGACTGTTGACGGATGCGATACGCAAAAAGCCAAACTGTGTGTTGCTGTTTGACGAGATAGAGAAGGCACACTCGGATATCTATAATATCTTGTTGCAGGTGATGGACTATGCAAAACTTACCGACAACCGCGGACGTCAGGCTGACTTCCATAATGTAGTCATAATAATGACATCGAATGCTGGTGCGCAGTATGCTTCGCAGGCAAGTGTCGGTTTCCTTGGTGGTGTGTCGAAGGGCGAGGCTATGATGAAGCAGGTGAAGAAATCGTTTAAGCCTGAGTTTATCAATCGTCTCTCGGCTACGGTGGTATTCCACGATATGAGCCACGATATGGCAACACGCATATTGCACAAGAAGTTGGCGCAGTTGCAACAGAAGTTGGCTGCCAAGAATGTCACTATCGACATAGAAGGCAACGCCGAGGAGTGGCTGTTGGCAAAGGGATTCACCACGGAATATGGTGCAAGAGAGATGGACCGTGTGATAGCTCGCTATCTGAAGCCGCTACTTATGCACGAGATTTTGTTTGGTAGCCTGAAGAAGGGTGGTAATGCAAAAATAGTAATTAATGATAATAACGAATTAGAATTATGCAAAAAGAAGAATTAATGCGCCGTGCTATTGCAGTGAGTGAGAATAGTGTTCGTAATGGTGGTGGTCCTTTTGGTGCTGTCATCGCATCTAAGGATGGTGAGATTATTGCTGAGGCTTCTAACTCGGTGACTATCGACCACGACCCTACAGCGCATGCTGAGGTAAACTGCATTCGCAAGGCTACGGCTAAGTTGGGTACTTTCGACTTGGCGGGATATGATATCTATACTTCGTGTGAACCATGTCCTATGTGTTTGGGTGCTATCTACTGGGCGCATCTCGACAAAATCTATTATGCTAACGACCGTAAGGATGCTGCGGCTATAGGTTTTGATGATGACTTTATATACCAGGAGTTGGAACTGAAGAACGAAGATCGCCACAAGAAGATGGAACTCTTGTTGCCTGAAGAGGCTAAGAAGGCTTTCGAAATGTGGGCGGAGTCGACGGATAAAACAGAGTATTAAAAGCCTCACCCCCAACCCCCTCTCCAAAAGAGAGATAAAGCCTCACCCCCAACCCCTCTCCAAAAGAGAGGGGAGTGATTAGACTTGAAGGCGCTTAGAGGAAGAACTCGAATATTTAGTGTTTAATGTTTAGTGTTTAGTGTTTAGTGTGTAGTGTTTAATGTTTAATGTTTAAACTTGGTGTCGCACACGGATTGCACCGAAGGCACGGATGGGAGCCTATTAGCCTATACATTCCAGACTTTCTCGATGGCGAGAGGAATGTTCCAGGCTAAGAGCCATATGGTGACAGCGAATAGCACTAAGCGGAGTGCTATTCGCTGTTTTCCTTTGTATGCGGACAACAGCGAAGCTATGGCTACAGGGAGGGCTAATGCCCAATGGGAGGTCATGATGTAGACTTCGGTGAGAGCGAATCCAAGGATGATGTGCATGGTCATGTCGACAGCAAACCATGAGAGTATCATAAGACATAACTTATTCTTTCTGCCAATGATGATGCCACCTATGAACAATGCCACGATGATGGCTTCTATCAGATAGTTGTACCAATGGCGATAGGTTACTATCACAGGACGCGACTTGTTGGTGTCTTCTAACAAGTAGTCTTGGTGTAGTTGGAAAGATTCTCCAAAGAGGTTTTCGGTGATGGTGGCTATACGGTTGGTCTTGGTGTCTATCCATTGCAATATTGTGTTGTCGGTATTGTTGAACGACCGACGGTTTTCCATCCATTTCTTATGTTCGTAGAATTGTTTTGCGAACTTGGCGTCTTTCTTTAGCTTTTTCTCTATGTTGTGTTGCTGTACCAGATTGTCGGGCTTAGCCAAGTATTCGTATTGCAGGAAATAGCCGCCTGCTATTATCAGTAATGGCAGGATGGTGGTTAGCAATAGCGATTTCAGACGCCAAAAGTGGCGACCGTTTGTCCATAGCGCAGCGAGCCATGTCTTGGCAACATTGGTGAGCGTTACTCCGCAAGTGATAGTTGCCAATAGGGCTGTGAGCCATGCTGGCATGTGGCTTTGACGCTTCATGTATGTGCCAGCGATATAGGCGGTGAGGGTTATAAGGAATAGCGATATGGCGAAATGGTCGGGCACGAAGGTTGCCGTCATTACATGACCTAAAGAGAAAAAGAAAAGGGTGCAGAGCATAGAGTCGAGCACACAGATGCCTATCACTTTGCGCATGATGCGATAGGTGAAGAGGAAAGAGTAGGTGCCCAATAGACAATATAGGGCGGCTACGATATAGATGGCGCAGTTGACGCCTGTGAGGTCCATAAGCCACCCATTGAGCAAGGCAAGAGGATAGAGCATGGGCGCAATAAGAGGGTGGCGCGACAGGGTGTAGTATATCTTCCATCTGGATAGCGACAGATATACGAAGGAGTCGTAGCCCGAGACGATGAAATGGTCATAGAAGATGCTCCAGAAGCCTATGTTGCCACCACGAGTGAAGAGGTCGTGGTTGTAGCCAAGCATCATAATGTTGAGTAGAGCGAGGATTATAAACCCGATTATGAATACTGCAATCTCGTTTTTCCTTATTCTAAATATGTCCATGTGTTTATTCTTTGAATGCAAAGGTAATAAAATAATGTCAGCTATATGGGGCTAAAATCAATAAAACATTAGTTGAAATTGGTTGGTATTGCCAAAAATGGTGAATAAGTAACGAATTTGTGTTAGTTTTGATATATGTTTGATAAAAAATGAGTAATTTTGCATCAGTAATTACGAATTATAATAAATAATACATCAATATGAAAAAGTTTAGAATTATTTCGTTGCTTGTGCTTATGATGACTTGCACAAGCTTGTTTGCACAGCTTCCTTCTGTAAAGTTGAAAACTCTCGATGGCAAGACTGTAGATACATCGACACTCAACAACGATGGCAAACCTTTTATTATCAGTTTCTTTGCTACATGGTGTAAGCCATGCAACCGTGAGCTCAAGGCTATCCACGAGCAGTATGAGGAGTGGCAGGAAGAGACTGGCGTTAAGGTGGTAGCTATTTCTATCGACCAAGCGCAGAATATTAATAAGGTTAAGCCTCTCGTAGATGGAGAAGAGTGGGAGTACGAAGTGTTGCTCGACCCTAACAGCGAATTCCGTCGTGCTATGGGCGTGCAGATGATACCTCACGTGTTCATCATCGGTGGCGATGGTAAGATTGTTGAGTCGCGCAGCGGATATACCGAGGGTGGCGAGCAGCATCTTATCGAGAAGGTTAGAGAGTTGGTGAAGAAGTAGACACTATCTACACCTTATTATATATATAAGACACATAAAAGGTTTATATGAAATATTCTTTCTACGCTTCCTTGCTTGTTGCGATGATGTCGGTGGCTAATGCCAATGCACAGAGCAATGATGGCATTGCTATACACGGAAGCATACAGAGCGATATCTTGGTTCCACAAGAAGACCAAAAGCTCGGAACTGGCACATACAAGGACGATGTGCTGACAAATACTTATGCCGATATTAGTCTTGATAGCAAATACGTAGAGGCTGGCGTGCGTTTCGAATACAACGAACATCCATTGCCTGGTTTTGAACCTGGATTCAAGGGATGGGGTGTGCCACATGTATATGCTAAGTTTAAGAGTAATAATGGTGTAGACTTGACAGTAGGTGATTTCTACGACCAGTTTGGTAGTGGACTCATCTTCCGTACCTACGAGGAGCGAAGCCTCGGTATTGACAATGCCATTCGTGGTGCACGCTTGAATGTTAGTGCATTGAAGGGCGTACAGTTTAAATTCCTCGGTGGTGTGCAGCGCCGCTATTGGGATTGGGATACCGACCAGATGCTGACAGGTACTGACCTTGAGATAAACCTCGACCAGTATATCAAGTCTTTGCGTGATAAGAATATCACTTGGATGATTGGTGGCTCGTATGTATATCTCGACTACGACCAGAATAAGGATAAGACTATCTTTGCAACAGGTTCTAACAACCGCTTGAAGTTGCCTATGTCGGTTCATGCTTTCGACCTCAGATCAAGTTTGCAGACTGGCAACTACAACTTCTTGGCTGAATATGCTTGGCGCACACAGGATCCTTCTGCCGACAATGGATATATCTATCGTCGCGGTAATGCGGTGTTGGTGTCAGCTTCTTATTCTAACAGAGGTATAAGCGCTTTGCTCCAGGCTAAGCGTAGCGAGGATATGGCGTTCCGCTCTAACCGTTTTACTACCGGTACTTCGGCATTCCTCAACAATATGCCTGCTTTTGCTTATCAGCATACTTATGCTCTTGCAGCTCTTTATCCTTATGCCACACAGGCTGCTCCTGGCGAGTGGGCTTTCCAGGGTGAGTTTGGATATAACTTCAAGCGCCACACACTCCTTGGTGGTAAGTATGGTACAAAGCTCAAGCTCAACGTGAGCCATATCCGCGGATTGGACAAAGACCCTGTAGAACCATTGTATGGTACTACCCTTCGTGGTACCGAGGGTTATACCACAGGCTTCTTCAAGATGGGTGGACTATACTACCAGGATATCAATGTGCAGATGGAGAAGAAGATGAGCAAATCGTTTAAGCTCAACCTCATGTACATGAATCAGTATTACAACAAGACCGTCATCGAAGGTAAGGGTGGCGTGATTAAGTCGAATATCGGTGTTGCTGAGGGTAAGTATCAGATTAATAAGAAGTATACTCTGCGTGGAGAATTGCAGTATCTCTCTACAAGCGAAGACCAGGGCGACTGGGCTTATGGACTTGTTGAGCTCTCTGCACTCCCTTACTTAATGTTCACCGTGAGCGATATGTGGAATACTGGCGAGACAGACATCCATTATTATATGGCTTCTGTTACAGCTTCGTTTAAGGCTCACCGCCTAATGGTAGGCTATGGCAAGACACGTGCTGGATATAACTGTTCGGGTGGCGTGTGCCGTTATGTGCCTGCAAGCAAGGGCCTTAACGTTTCGTACAATTATACTTTCTAACATCAAGGTTGAGCAAATATTATGATACATACATTATTTAATATAAAGAAATCAATTCTCGGTATTGCTGCCGTGGCTTCTGTTCTTGCTTTCGGATTTACAGCTTGTGATGAGCTTGACGAAAACGAACGCTTCGTAGAGATGCCTGCACAGGAGAGCAAGCGCAATGTGCTTGTTGAGGAGTTTACTGGTCAGAAGTGTACCAACTGTCCTGATGCTCACAAGGCTCTTGCAGCATTGTCTGAGCAGTATGGTAGCAACCTTATTGCTGTGGGTATTCATGCTGGTTCTTTCGCTATTGGAGAAGATGAAACAAATAAGTACTTCCCTGTGGGTTTGAAGCAGCCAGAAGGCGAAGAGTATGCAAACAAATGGGGAGACCTTGACGCGTTAGGATACCCTTGTGCTGTATTCGATCGTAGAGGAAGTGCTGCTCTTCTGACATCAGGAACATGGGATACTAACATCTATGAGGAGATTCAGCGTCCAACAAATCTTGATATCGACCTCGCTGCTCGTGTAAATGCAGCCAACGAGATTGAAATTAGCACAGAGCTGAAGCCTTATGCTGATATGAAGGGTAAGTTGCAGCTTTGGGTTGTTGAAGATGGCATCGTAGCATCGCAGATTGATCATGGCTCTTTGAAGAAGAACTATGTTCAAAATCATGTATTTCGTGCTGCCGTGAATGGCACATGGGGTGAAGATGTGACTTTGAAGCCACAGATTAACCAAGCAAAGACTGCTTCTATAGCAATTAAGGATAACTGGAATGTAGCCAACCTTCATATCGTAGCCTTTGTATACAACGATAAGGACGGAGTATTACAGGCACAGAAGGCTGAGGTTGTGAAATAATAAAAACGTAAGAAAATGAAGAAACTTTTATCTATTGTAGCTTTCTTGGCTCTCGCCATAACAGCTAACGCTCAGCTTTCGTTCGTTTGCGATGGTAAGGAGATTGCATCGGGTGCAACATTTACTACTTCTAAGTGTGATCCTACAATCTTTGAAGAAGATGGAGCTTATGCTTTTTGTCCTGATGTTAGCATAAAGAGCACAGAGAATGCTAATGTTACGGTTAAGGCAAGCTCTACAAAGTCATTCCAATTCTGCTATGGTGGAAGTTGCGCTGTTAATACTAACTTTACGAGATCTCAAGATTTGGAGGCTAATAAGCCTATCAGCTTGCTGTTAGAGCCAGGTGGTTTTTACGAGACTACCGTAACTTTTAAGTATGATATCTCTGCTTTTATCACAGGCAAAGAGAGCACAACAACGATTACTATGACTCTCGTTGTTACTAACGATCAGGAGGTGCTTGGAGTAAACAACATCGTGGCAGACAACGAGAAAGTTTCCTTCGCTAATGGTGCATTGAACTATAGCTTCGCTACTGCAGCTCCTCGTACCATCAGCCTCGCTACTGTTTCTGGCGCAGAGGTTGCTAAATGGAATGTGGCTTCAGCCAATGGCTCTCTCTCACTATTTGCTCTTAAGCCAGGCCTCTACGTATATTCTGTTAGTGGCAGCAAGGCTAAGGGAAAGATTGTAGTGAAGTAAAGCCTCACCCCCCGTCCCCTCTCCAAGAGAGAGGGGAGTGGTTAGACTCGAGGGGACAATGATAGGGAACACGAATCTCATGAATCGTACTGAATTGAAATATATTCGATGGATAAGTGAGGTTCGTGTTCTTTTTTTATTGAATGTCATCGATGACGAAGCCTGTTACGTTGAGTATTTACTTACTCTCAAATTTTGCTATGCTTACTAGCAAACGTATTTTTGCCTACTACAAAAAGTAGCCATGACTGTTAGCAAAAATCTTTGATATCAACGATAGCTACATAAAAAAATACGCTGCGACTCACCACGAGCCACAGCGTAAAAGCCTATGTTTAACTAAAAATCCTTTTCAAAATCAAACGGTAATCTCACGATTTCCGTTGTTTCCCGTTAAACAATCTATCAAATCTACCTTAAACCTAATAACTAAAAACCTAAATCTATTACTACTAACCTAAACAATCTATTAACCTTTTGACGATGCAAAGGTAGTTACTTTTTTGATTACTACCAAGCATTTTAATAACAATATTCATGATATATGTACTTTCTTGATGTATATCAAACATGTGTGTTCGTACACAACTAATAGATGTTAAGTAATTATACGTTTTTTTCTATCATTCTGTTAAAATACGTAATGCCGTTACTTCCAGTATGGGTAAGGATATGGGCTTATATATATAATAGGTGTAGAGATTGTGGGAAAAGAGCTTTCTTTTTCATCTTTTCTCTTTGTTGTTTCGTACTTTTCGATTACTTTTGCATAAAGCATAAAATAAATGAAAGTACTTATTGTAAATACAAGCGAGAAGACTGGCGGTGCGGCTTTGGCTGCAAAAAGGCTGATGGAGGCTCTAAACAACAATGGAGTCAAGGCTAAGATGTTGGTTCGCGATAAGGAGACGGAACAGATTACTGTTGTCCCATTGCCATCGAAGCTTATGCAACAATGGCATTTCTTGTGGGATAGATTCAAGATATATTGCCATTTGTGGTTTTCGAAGAATCATCTTTTCGATATTGATACTGCGAGTAGCGGTGCAGATATCACTAAGTTGCCAGAATTTAAGGAGGCAGAGATAATACATCTGCATTGGGTAAACCAAGGTATGCTGTCGCTGAAGGGTATTAAGAAGATATTGGATAGCGGCAAGCCTGTGGTGTGGACGATGCACGATGTGTGGCCTGCTACGGCTATTTGCCATCTTACGCTCGATTGTCGTAAGTTTGAGAATCGTTGTCATCATTGCCGATTGTTGCCTAATGGCGGTAGCGACAACGACTTGTCGGCAAAGGTGTGGAAGCGCAAGCGCAAGCTATTGGAGAACAACAGAATATCGTTTGTAGCTTGCAGCAAATGGCTCGCAGGCGAGGCAAAGAAGAGTGAACTTCTCTCAGGACAATCAATTACGAATATTCCAAATCCTATTGATATGCGAGTGTTTAAACCTGGCGATAAGCAAGAGGGTAGGGTGGCTAATAATCTGCCTGCAGGGAAGAGAATAATACTGTTTGTTTCGCAACGCGCAACAAACGTGAACAAGGGTATGGACTATCTCGTGGAGGCTTGTCGATTGTTGGCAGAGCAATATCCTGAGATGAAGGAGAATACGGCTGTTGCTGTGCTCGGAGGACATGCCGATGAGGTTATCGAACAGTTGCCTTTCGAGGCTATACCTTTAGGATATGTCAGCGACACCAAGCGCATAGTGGAGCTATACCATGCTGCAGATGTCTTTGTGTTGCCTTCGCTTTCTGAAAATCTTCCTAACACCATCATGGAGGCTTTAGCATGTGGTGTGCCTTGTGTAGGATTCAAGGTTGGAGGAATACCTGAGATGATAGATCATAAGAAGAATGGCTATGTGGCTAACTATCGTGATGCAAAGGATTTGGCAAGTGGCATTCGCTGGGTACTCGATGAGGCTAATGGAGAAGAACTAACTAAGAATGCACTACATAAAGTGCATGCCAACTATTCACAAACGGCTGTGGCTATGCAATATATAGAGGTATATAATCATGCGGCAGCTTTCAAAAACTATAAGATATGATACGCTTTTCGATTGTCACTATAACCTATAATGCCGAGGATTGTTTGCAACGCACCTTGGATAGTGTATGGGAGCAGACTTACCAGTATGTGGAGCATATCATCGTTGATGGTGCTTCGAAAGATGGTACGGTGAAGATGGCGCAAGAATATAAGCGCGAGAATGATGCCGACGAGGATTGTCTGCATGATGTTGTGGTGGTGTCGGAGCCTGATAAGGGACTTTATGATGCCATGAACAAAGGATTGAAGATGGCTACTGGCGACTATGTGCTGTTTCTGAATGCTGGAGATACGCTGCCTAATGCTGATACCCTGGAAGGTGTGGGAGGAGCCGTTGGCGATGGCGAGGCTATGCCTGGTGTGCTATATGGCGATACCGATATCGTGGATGCTGAGGGCAACTTTATCTGCCATCGTAGGCTTGCGGCACCTAAGAAGCTTACATGGCGCTCGTTTATGTATGGTATGCTGGTGTGTCATCAGGCTTTCTATGCTCGTACTGACTTGGCAAAACAGACACCATATAACCTTGATTATCGCTTTAGTGCTGATGTTGATTGGTGTATAAGGATAATGCGAGAGGCAAAGCGTAGAGGGTTGCCAATGAGGAATGTAGGCTTCGTGGTGGCTAATTATCTTGATGGAGGCATGACAAATAAAAACCATAAGGCTTCGCTGAAAGAGAGATTCAAGGTTATGAGCAAGCATTATGGCTTGATACCAACGGTGATTATGCATTTATGGTTTGTGATAAGGCAGGCGATAAAGTGATTGGGATGAGATAAAGGGGGATATAGATATAAGAACAAAGCCCACCCAAAGGAAACTCTGGGTGGGCTTTGTCGTGGGAGGGAACGAGGGAAAGCGACGCAGCCGAGCTGCGACGAACACAACCCATGGGGCAGGGCTGGCGCTTGGCTAATATATTACATGCGCTTGGCTAATATATTACACGCGCTTGCCAGCTTATTTCACGCTCCACTCGAAGATGCCGGCTGACTTATCAGCTGGCAATTCTACTTCGAGCTTGAGAGCTGTGGTTTTTACAGGCTTGAAGTTTACGGTGCACGCACTACCCTTTTCGGTAGGATAGTTGTCGGCATCAGCAACAGGAGCCCATGAGCCATCGGCAGTCTTATAGTATACCTTCCAGCTCTTTGGCAATGAGCAGCCACCCCAAGGCTGGTCGTCAAACCAGTAGGTGGTGCAGCTCTTTACTTCTGCTGCCTCGTTGAAGGTATATGATATCCATTCTGTAGAAGCCTTCTTTGGCCACCAATGAGTGTAAGGAACTGAGCGGTCGTCGGCATTCATTGGTACCAAACGGTCGTTGAGGCTCTCTATGGCAGGCATCTTTGAAGAGGTCTCTATCTTGCTTGTGGAAGCCAATGTTGCTGGCAACGCAGGTGTTGTAGCCTTCATGTCCTGTGGCAACCATACCTTCATGTCACCGCTACCGCGATGGCACCAAGCATAGTAAGGGATGAGAGTGAGACGAACATCCTTTGTGGCAAGGCGACCATTAGCATCGAATCTGAGACATTGAGCATCGGTGGTGAGGGTCTTCATATTGATTTCCTTGTAAGCATGGAGCTTAGCCTTGCTGTCAGCAGGGATGAAGTTGTCGAGTGCCATGGTGCCGAGAGTGAACTTAGGTTCCTGGTTGAGGATAACGGTCTTGATATCAAACTTGTTGTCTGGCCATTCTGCGCAATATACCAATGGACCACGCTCTACTTCAACCATACCACGGTCGGCTTCCACATTGTTGTTAGCTCTAACGGTGCGAGCCTCCATATCGAAGTGAACTTTCACTACGTCGCCCTTCTTCCATTTTCTATCAATCGTGAAATAGCCATCTTCGGTGAGCTTGGCATTGCCTATTTCTTTTCCATTTATGGTGATACTAAAGCCTAATCTTTTACCGTCGCTATAGCTGTAGAGGTTTGTTGGCACTACCTGTCCCTTAACCCATCCTGGAATACGAATTTTCATAGCGAATTTGCCTGCGCTATTCTTATCGATATTGATGCGGATATCGCCATCGTAAGGATAGCCTGTGTGCTGAGTAAGGGCAACAGTCTTGCCTGCAATTTTGAGCTGAGAAGAATTGCTGAGGAAGAGGTTTACGTAGAGACTTCTGTCCTTAACTGCGTATACATAGCCTGGCAATGAAGGGATGAAGCGGCAGATGTTGCTTGGGCAACATGCGCAACCAAACCAAGGTTGGCGCTGATGCTGACCGCGCGACTCCAATGGGTTAGGATAGAAGAAGCCACCGCCATCGAGCGATACGCCACTAATCAAACCATTGTAGAGGCTGCGCTCCAATACATCATAATATTTAGATTCGCCATGGATCAAGAACTGACGATAGTTGACATATACATTACCTATAGCAGCGCAGGTCTCGCAATAAGCACTCATGTTAGGCAACTCATAGTTTTTGCCAAAGGCTTCGCCATTAGATGTTGCACCGATACCGCCAGTGATATATAGCTTCTTGGTAACGATGTTGTTCCAGATGTTGTCGATGGCATGGATATATGCTGAGTCGCCTGTGAGAGCTGCAACATCTGCCATACCAGCATACATATATGCTGCACGAACGGCATGACCTACAGCCTCGTCTTGGTCTATTACAGGCTTATGGCTCTGAGAATATTCCTGCTTGATGGATGTTTTGCCACGATAGTCGAGGAAGAACTTTGCCTCGTCGAGGTATTTCTTGTTGCCTGTGACGAGATACAAGCGGCAAAGAGCCATCTCGGCAATCTGATGACCAGGAACAACGCAAGCCTGCCCAGCCTTAGGACCAACTTCGCGAACCACGCAGTCGGCATATCTTATAGCGATATCCAAGAACTTGCGGCTGCCTGTGGCTTGATAGTGAGCTACGGCACTTTCTACCATGTGACCGAGGTTGTAGAGTTCGTGGCTTAAGCTTTCTTCTTTCGACCATCGAGTTTTGCCCGACCAGCTATGAGGATGCTCAGGGTTCATGGTGCGAGCTGTGTATAGATAGCCATCAGCCTCTTGTGCAGTAGCTATGATGTCGAGTACAGAATCGATATACGCTTTGAGCTTTGCATCAGGATATGTTTGCAAGATGTAGCTTGCACCCTCGATGGTTTTGTACGGGTCGGTGTCGTCGAACGAGAATGGTTCAAGTTTGTTTACGTCGTAGTCTTTGCTTGGGTGTGCGGCATACTGAAAATTCTTGTATCGTCCGCTTTCCTCGCATTTGCTGAAAGCCAAAGGAATGGTAACTTTACGGTTTGCTTCAAGGCGCTGTCCCCAGAAGCTGTTTTCTACTACTTTCACCGATGTGAAAGGAACTGGAGTTATTGGGTATCCGCCATTGCTCTTAACTTGTGCGTTAGCAGTAAAAGCAATGGTAACGGCTACAATTGTCGATAATAGTTTCTTCATTTGATAATTTGGTTTCTAATTAGGATAGTGCAAAGATATAAATATATTTGTATTTTTAGGGTATATAATAAACTAATATTGGATTATTATTGTTGTTCTTCCACTCTTTCTTAAAATATGAGCATTTTGCACCTTGATATTGACTTATTTTTCTTACTTTTGCAAATAACTCAATGATAATCTTATGAAACAAGAATTAGAAAACAGAATACAGCAGGCTGTAGACAACTTTATGCAGGGCTACGGCTGTAGTCAGAGTGTGGTGGCTGCATTTGCCGACATCTATGGTTTGGATGATAATATGGCAAAGCGCATAGCTGCAGGCTTTGGCGGTGGCGTGGGTAGAATGAGGATGATGTGTGGTGCCGTGTCGGGACTGGTGATATTGGCAGGCCTCGACTGTGGACAGACAGAAGGCAACGACCGTGAGGGTAAGTCGGCATGCTACAAGGTGGTGCAGGAGCTACTTGAAACATTCCGTCAGCGCAATGGCTCTATCATCTGTTCTGAACTCTTAGGGTTGGGTGGTGTGAAGCCACAGCCTATAACACATATGCCAGATGAACGTAATGCCGAATATTATAAGGTGCGCCCTTGTGCACGTAAGGTAGAGAGTGCGGCAAGAGTGTTTGCGGAGTATTTGGAGAAGAAATAAAAAGCCTCACCCCCAGCCCCTCTCCAAAAGAGAGGGGAGTAATTAGACTTGAAGTGAAGAGTGAAGAATAGATCTTCGCACTATAAAAGAATAAATAAAAAGGGAAGAACTAAAAAGAAGATAACTAAAAAAGGATAGCGGAAATCTTTGTTTCCGCTATCCTTTTTTCTATTATTGTAAGTGATTCTTCACTCTTCACTCTTCATTCTTCATTCTTCGTTCTTCACTCTTCACTCTTCACTCTTCACTTTCTCTATGAGGCATACTGCATAGGCGCTGATGCCTTCTTCGCGACCAGTGAAGCCGAGGCGCTCGGTGGTAGTGGCTTTGATGGATATCTGGTCGGTATCGCAACCTATGACTTCAGCAAGGCATGCCTTCATGGCTTCTACATGTGGGTTTATCTTAGGACGCTCAGCGCAGATGGTGGCATCGATATTGCCGAGGCGGTAGCCCTTGGTGGCTAAGAGGTCGATGGTTTGGCGAAGGATGATTTTGGAATCCATGTCAAGGGTATCTGCAGAGGTATCAGGGAAATGATAGCCTATGTCGCGCATATTGGCGGCACCAAGCAAGGCATCGCAGATGGCATGTATCAATACATCAGCATCGCTATGGCCAAGCAAGCCCAGCGTGTGGTCTATCTTTATTCCGCCAAGCCATAAAGCACGGCCAGGCACAAGCTTATGGACATCGTAGCCCATTCCTACTCGTATATTCATTTGGTATTGTTTTTTAAAAAGATAAATATAGGGGGGGAGGGAAAGATGGGGAGGAAAGGGAAAGCGACGCAGCCGAGCTGCGACGAACGCAACCCAAGGGGATGGGGGAGCGCTTATTTAAATAAATCCTTTATTCCATCCATGTCGAAGCTGAGGGTGAAGCGGAGAGTTTGGTCAAGAGGGTTGCTCTTGGCAGTTGCTATCACATAGCCAGCATCGAGAGAGAAGACATTCATGCGGAAACCGGCACCCACGGTGAAGTATTTACGGTTACCCTTGTTCTCGCTCTCGTGGTGATAACCAGCGCGAAGAGAGAACTTGTCGTTGTATACATATTCGGCACCCACGCTCCATTGTATCTCTTGCAATTCCTCCTTGAAGCCGTTAGGGGCATCGCTGAAGCTCTTGAATATACCGCTGATAGAAGATACGTCGTAGTAATCTTTCTGCACACGCTCCTGATAGTCTTCTGTGCTCTCGCCATCTTCCTGTTTAGGATATGTAGGCACGAGGAGCTTGTTGGCATCAGCAGCTATGGTGAAGCGGTTGTATTCGTCGATAGGCACCATGAGCGATGCACCAAGACGAAGATTGGTAGGGATAAACTCTGAGTCATCGCTACCGCCGAAAGTAATCTTACTACCGATATTTGAAACGTTGAGACCTAAGCCAAGCTGACATTCGCGGCTACCGATGTTGAGATAGTTTTGATAGTACATCGAGAGGTCGGCAGCAAAAGCAGAACCAGGAGATGTATCTTCGGTGTAGTCGTAGGTGAGGTCGGAGTAAATCCAACGTACACCTGCCGAGAGTGAGAAATGTTCGCTCAGCATAAGTGAATAAGCAACATCGAGCGACATCTCGTAAGGATTGATGGTCATATCGTTAGTGCCATCCTCAGAGCTGCTGGTGAACACTTCACCAAGAGAGAAATAGCGCAAAGAACCAGATATGGCACTATAGTCGCCAATGCGATAGTAGCCCACGAGGTAGGCGAGGTCGATATCAGATACCAGCTGTCGCAACCATGGGGTATAGTTGAGTGCTACACCTGCGCGAGATATCGTGAAAGGATATTTCGCAGGGTTCCAGTATTGAGATACTACGTCAGGGTCGGTGGCAGCACCCACGTCGCCCATACCTGCTGCTCGAGCATCAGGGGCAATGGTTTGTGATGTTACCGAGGTGTTGATAGGGTTGAACATGTTTTTCTTATCCTGCGCCTTGGCAACAGAAGTAAGCATCACGAGTGCAACCGCGAGGATTATCTTTGATATTTTATTCATCTGCGTTGTTATATATATAATATGGTGTAAACAATATAATAACGTAAGTGGTGGGCTATTTATTGCTTATAACCACAAGTTTGTTGGCTTTTGATGCTTGGCTACTGCCTTCGCACGCTACTCTGACACGATAAAGATACACACCCGTTTGCAGTTGCTGACCGCTATCGGTGCATAGATTCCATGTAGAGGTATAGGCTCCGCTGGTGGATACTCCCGACTCATGGCGCGTCCATAGCAGGCGACCGCTGGCATCGAATACATCGATATCGACATCCATCGTTGTGCCCACGCGGTCGTGGTTGATGATGAATGTTGTTGATGTTGATGCAGGATTCTTTGTAACGCCTACGTTGAAGAGCTTTGGTGTAAGGCCACGCACAACATTGAAGTCGAGCGATACCGTCGACGAGTTGTTCAAGATATCCCAAGCACGGAACTTCAGCGTATGTTTGCCTACTGATAGTTCTGGAAGCTGATAATATGTGGTTCCCGAGGTATAGGTGCCGAAGTCGTAGACGAAGTTATCGTTAAGTGTGTATGTCTTTGCCATGTCGCCATCTATGATGAGCTGTAAGTCGTGGCCAATGCCGTTGCCTGTGGAGTTTATGCCATTTGCATCTGTTATCTGCGCTACGAAATATGGGGTAGAGTTTACATTGCCACCATTGACGAACGAAGGCGAATTGAGATAGCAGTATATTGATGGACCGATGGAGTCGTTGTCGACAGCGGCTGTTCCGCCAACAATGAAGTTGGTGCAATATCCATGAGCCAACATCTGCTTATCGCTGCTTACGGCATGGAAGTTCATTATACCAGCCTTGTCGCTATAGTTGATGTCCAGAGGTACAGCAAACGAAATATTGAATTTACCATTCTTGATGCTGTCTGAACCATTAAACAAATATTTTGTATAGTCGTAGAAGGCAAAGGCAGAGTCGGCAGCTGCAGAGGCATTCATATTGCATGTTATCAGCTCACGCGAGTCGCGGATGGTAGCAGAAACCAATCCTGTGAAATCGTTGTTGCCTTCGATATGACCACAAATGGTTGCTATGCTTCCTGCCTGTAGGGTGGCTTTGTTTTGAGTGTCGTTGACAGAAATGCCGTTGATAGAGTCTACCACAACCTTTTGAGTAGGCAGATGTAGAGCCACGGCAGGGTCGCCAAGCAGCTGATATTGCAGTTTGTTGGCAGAGCGGTCTTCTGACGATGTTATGAGATACGACTTTGTGAGTCGTTGAGCTTCGCCGATTGTGATAGGTTTGCCATTGCTATCATAGGTGAGCACATATTTCATAAAGGCGCGGTTGATGGCTTTGTTTTGTGGCACAAATACCGTGCGGGCAGTACCGAAGAAAGCCATGGCGCCACCATTCTCGTTGAGCACAGCCGTTTCGCCTATCGTAGGCTCCACACCATCGTAAGGCATGATATCGCAAGTGGCTGTTACCCATAGAGGGAGATTCTTATTGCTGAAAGCCTTGAAGTCTGTTAGTCGTAGCACATTCTCATGCGATACCTGGTCTGGACGACCGTGGCCACCATAGTCGAAGATTAGTGCGCCAGAAGATTGCAAGCGCTTGATGAGGTTGGTTACCGCAGGATAGCCATGACCAGAAGCAGATGTCTCCTGAGGATAAGCATCCCACATAATCTTGCGAACCAAATATTCAGGGTGGGCAGAGATTGTGGCATCAGCAACCTCGTTGACATCGTGCATGTGGACATTGTCATCGCCATCATCGCCCATGAAAACTATAGTATTCTGCCAACTGCCAGCATTCTTGTTTTCTACATAGCCGATAGTCTTGTCGACCATAATCTTGGCTTCAGCCTCTGTAGTTACAGGGAAACGACCAACGGCAATGTCGGGACGGTCGGAAGACAAGAGGTTTGCACCCTCGCCATCGTCGAGAAGACAATAGAAACCATCGTCGGCATAGCAAGTAGTTTCAGAGAATGAATTCTCGCTCTCAAAGACAAGCAGATAGTCGTCGGGCGACATGTTGCGACAGTCTTGAGTTAGCATGCGGTTGTCCCATACGCAGTCGCCAAACAATACCAGATGACTTGGCATATCAGCCTCAGTCTCAGCACGGTCGTAGAGCATCTTCATATATCGGCGATATGCGTTGGCATCAGGAGTGCCGCTTGAGAATTCGTTGAAAAGTTCATCTGCAGGCACCACGTTTACTCGCATGCCATCGTGCTGACGATGGAAGTCTGCAAGACGGTTAGCTTGTTTCAGCAGTTTCTGCGATGTAGGTATTATTATCACCATGTCGGCAGCAGAGTCGGCATGATGGTTTTGGTTTGTTATGTTGTACACATATTCAGCATCAGGAAACGAGCCTTCGAGCGAAGGTGCAGGCAATGGCTTATCCCAAGCTGCAGAAACGAAGTCGAGGCGTACAGGCAAACCTCCGTTATTCCTTATAGTTATGGTATCTTTAGCCTGCTGCGAAGAGATGGTGTAAGTCTTCATAGCCTCGTTGCCAGCATAGTATTTTGCTGGTACAGAGATTGTGATAGTGCCAAGAGAAGCGCCATTGTGCAAGACTTCTACGCTACTCGAAGAGCCTGCCGAGACGTTGACTGAAAGTTGAGCAGATGTGGCATCAGCAGGTTTTGATAATACCACCTTTTGCGAACTACCGCTACTTATCACCTTAGAGTCGTAGATATTGCGACCACCATGATACCATGCGTAGCCGTCTACCTCGTATATGCTGTGGTAGTCGTTGTTAGAAGGATAGAAAGCAGAGATGAAAGCAGCAGAGTCGGCTTTTAGAGGTTCTTCTTCGCTGTTCGTAGTCTCTGTGATGAAATAATATCCGTAGTCGGAATAAGGATTACGGGTGCGGCGAGTGGCAGTAGGACTGCTCCATGATACAGGACCACGAGCATAGAAAAGACGCGACTTGCCACGGTCGTAGGTTGCAACTTCTTTTAAGTCGTCGAGTTCTTTTAGGGTGTTGCCATCAAGGCGCTCTGCCTGAAGGTTGCCGCCATAGCCATATATCTTTATTTTAGAAAGACTGCTGAAGCCTGCCTTTCTGATAAGAGATTCAGTGATCTGATATATACCTGAGGAAGGCACACGAATCTTTGCCCATTTGCCCGTTGCAAGTATAGAGTTGGCTGCATATCTTTCTGCTGCCGAGCTATTTTTAGCTAAGGCGTTATTGCCGAAAGCGTCATTGATATTAGCCATAGCGCCATTGCCCTTTGCAAATGTTTCGTTGCCCTTCGTAGCAGATGCCTTAGCCTTAGCTTCCACCTTTAGCATGAAACTCACCAATATCTGGTATTTGCCATCGCGCTTTACCAAAGGGCAGAAATAAGTTTCGAGCATCGCCTTCTTGCGACTTACGGCAATTTGCTGCTTCACAACAGGCATCTCTGGCAACGGCTCATTCGACAATCGCTCGTAGTTGGCGATGTCGTTGCGAGTCATATCTATGAACTCAGGATAGAGGATGCTGACGGTATATAGCGAGTCGTCGTAGTTGTCGTATAGCGGTATGGCGTAGGTAAACTCAGGCAATACAGAGTCTACCTCCACCTGTGAAGAGGCGAGGTTGAAGAATCGTTGCGCATTAGCACCAAAGCACGATGCTAAGAGCAAGAGGAGTATGAAGATATGTTTTCTCAATATCATTTATTGGGCATTATTTGCAATTGAATTCCAACACTTTGCGGTCTTCGATATAGCCCTCCAGATGGTCGTCGATATTTACTGGGCCTACGCCTGCAGGTGTGCCAGTATATAGTATGTCGCCAGTTTTTAGAGTGAAATATTGGCTTATGTAGCTTATTATTTCGTCTACCTTGAAGAGCATATCGCTCGAACATCCTTCCTGCACAGTTTTGCCGTTGATGTCGAGGTGGAAGTGTATAGCCTGGATATCGCGGAATTTATCCACGTCGACCCAGTCTCCGAGAGCTGCCGAGCCATCGAAGCCTTTGCATATCTCCCAAGGCAATCCCTTTTCGCGTAGTTGTGTCTGCATTTCGCGAGCCGTGAAGTCGATACCTACAGTCACAGCATCATAATAGCGATGAGCAAAGCGAGTAGAAATATTCTTGCCAAGCTTGCATATACGCACCACGAGTTCCGTTTCATAGTCTATGCGTCCCATGTGATCGGGTATGAAGAAAGGCTTATGGTCTTTCAGCAGGGCAGAGTCTGCCTTAGTGAAAATCACAGGCTTCTCTGGTTTTAATAACGTATTATGTAGCTCTTTATTGTGTAAGGCATAGTTCATGCCGATAGCGAATATCTTCATTTTCTTATAGTTTTATTGGTTTCTGCATGCAAAATTAGCAAAAACATTTGATACTATAGCGATTAAAGCCACTAAATGATGATAATTGAACTTCTGCAAGTCCTTTTATATTCTACGAATGAGAAAATGATGATACTTAATTTTCTACAAACAGAATATGATGATACAAAAAATGGGCATGCCGTTGAAGCATGCCCATTAGGGGTTTTTATTTTGCTTTGTAGTAAGATTACTCAGCAGCAAGAGTGAAGCGCTTGTAAGCAACAATCTTAAGGTCAGCGTTAACCTTCTTAAGATACTCGCCTACAGTCTGCTTGTCGCCATCGCCAAACTGGAACTCCTGGTCTACGAGGCAGTTCTCCTTGAAGAACTTAGCCAAACGACCCTTAGCGATGTTCTGAATCATCTGCTCAGGCAAGTTTGCGAGCTTCTGCTCAGCAGTTGTCTTCTTGAGTTCGCGGATAGCGTCAGCGTCAGCCTCTGTGATGTTACCCTTGCGGATACCCTCTTCGAGGTGCTCCTCGCTCTCAGCGATGTAAGCGTTGTAGCCAGCCTTCTTGATAGCAGCAGCAACAGCCTTCTCAACCTGCTCTTCCTTAGTCTTCTGAACAGCAACCTTGTACTCCTCGTCCTTAACCTCCTGTGGTACAGAAGATTCGTCGAGAGCTACAGGCTTCATGGCAGCAACCTGCATGGCAACCTTGTGTGCAGCCTCTACAGCCTCAATATTGGTCTGAACCATTGTAGCAAGAGTGTGCTTGTTCATGTGGTCGTAGATCTCAATGTTTTCTCCCTCGAGGTAGTTGTAGCCATCGATTTCCATCTTTTCGCCAGAGATACCTGAACGCTGCTGAACAGCAGATGCTGCGTCGTCGCCATTAGCGAGCTTCAAAGCCTTAACCTCGTCGAGGTTCTTAGCCTTAGCTGCTACGGCTGCATCGAGGATGCTCTGTGTCATGGCGATGAAGTCAGCGCCATTAGCTACGAAGTCAGTCTCACACTTTACAGCTACCATAGCTGCGAAGCCGTCAACCTTCTTTACGAGAACACAACCGTTAGAAGTCTCACGGTCAGAACGCTTTGCAGCGATGGCGAGGCCACGCTCACGAAGCAAATCCTTAGCCTTGTCGAAGTCACCTTCTGCCTCTACAAGGGCTTTCTTGACATCACCGAGTCCAGCACCAGTCATAGTGCGGAGCTTCTTGATGTCGTCCATTGTTGGTTTGTATGCCATAACTATGTTTAATTTCTTTTATGGGTGGTTCCATAGCTTTCACCATGGAACCATCCTTGTAAATGTAATCTATTTATAAATTACTCAGCAGCAGCCTCTTCCTTGCGAGCCTTGCGTGGAGCACGCTTCTTGCCCTCTGCAGCCTCTTCTGCCTGCTCAGCAGAAGCCTTCTCGTCAGCCTTCTCTACCTTGCGCTCCTCGAGACCCTCTGCGATAGCACCGCAAACAGCGTTGAGGATTGTCTCTACAGAATCCTTAGCATCGTCGTTAGCTGGGATGATGTAGTCGATATTCTTAGGATCAGAGTTGGTGTCAACGATACCAAATACAGGGATACCAAGACGGTTAGCCTCCTTAACAGCGATGTGCTCCTTCATTACGTCGATAACGAAGAGTGCTGAAGGAAGACGTGTAAGGTCTGCGATAGAACCAAGGTTCTTCTCGAGCTTAGCACGCTGACGGTTGATCTGAAGAATCTCACGCTTTGAGAGGTTAGAGAATGTACCGTCTGCCATGAGCTTATCAATGTTAGACATCTTCTTCACAGCCTTGCGGATAGTTGGGAAGTTGGTAAGCATACCACCTGGCCAACGCTCGATAACGTAAGGCATGTTAACAGAAGCAGCCTTCTCGGCTACGATGTCCTTGGCCTGTTTTTTAGTAGCGACGAACAAAACCTTCTTACCGCTCTTAGCGATAGCCTTCAAAGCCTCTGCAGCTTCGTCGATCTTTACTACGGTCTTGTTGAGGTCTATGATGTGAATACCATTACGCTCCATGAAGATGTAAGGAGCCATTGCTGGATTCCACTTGCGACGGAGGTGGCCAAAGTGGCAACCTGCCTGAAGTAATTGGTCAAAACTTGTTCTTGACATTGTTGTTTCTTTTTTAATGTTTACTTTCTTTTTAATTCTTTGTGTTAGAATCAATTTGCGGGTAATCGTTGTTGTGAGTCGCGCAAATTTAGATACTAAACTGTTCAGCTTCTTATTAATATAAGAATATAAATAAGATTAACGCTTGCTGAACTGGAAGCGACGACGTGCCTTTGGCTGACCTGGCTTCTTACGCTCAACAGCACGGCTGTCACGTGTAAGGAATCCCTCTGACTTCAAAGCCTTCTTGTCCTCTGCATTTACCTTTACGAGTGCGCGAGCAATAGCGAGGCGAAGAGCCTGGCTCTGACCTGTGAAACCGCCACCGTCAAGGTTTGCCTTAATATCATACTTCTCAGCTACCTCGAGCAAGCAAAGTGGCTGCTTAACCACGTACTGGAGGATTGCTGATGGGAAAAATTCTGTAAGATCTTTCTTGTTAATAGTGATCTTGCCGGTACCTTCTGTGAGGTATACGCGAGCTACTGCGCTCTTGCGGCGACCGATTGCGTTTATAACTTCCATCTTTCCTTATTTTATTTATACTGGTTAATATCGATTGTAGTTGGCTTCTGAGCCTCGTGCTTGTGCTCTGTTCCCTCATAGATATAGAGGTTGTTAAGCAATGCGCGTCCGAGAGGACCCTTTGGAAGCATACCCTTTACAGCGTGGCGAATCATCTTGTCCACACCGCCCTCGCGCTTGCGAAGATCAGCTGGAGTGTTGAAACGCTGACCGCCAGGATAACCGGTATAACGTGTGTATACCTTGTCGGTTTCCTTCTTACCAGTAAATACCACCTTAGAGGCGTTGATAAGGATTACGTTGTCTCCACAGTCTACATGAGGAGTGAATGATGGCTTGTACTTGCCACGGAGGAGTTTTGCAACTTTTGAGCAAAGACGACCTACTACCTGGTCGTTACAGTCGATTACGACCCACTCCTTCTTAGCTGTTTCCTTGTTAACGGAAATAGTCTTGTAACTTAAAGTGTTCATCTTAAATTTTGATTTTACTACTAAAAAACGTTTATCAATTATTATATAAAAAGGTGTAGAGTAATTCCGCACCCTTTGTTCGGGCGATTCACTAACCACCATGCTCGGCCAAAAGCATAGCTATTAACACTCCCGAACTGGAGGCTCTAAGCGTGCCTCCGTAATAATCGGCGTGCAAAATTACACATTTCTTATGATATAGAGCGTATGCTGATATTTAGAGGATATAATATTTATAATTATTTAACTAAACTTACTTCACCTCCCATATATCGTTGGTCTCTAAAAGCTCTTCGAAGCAATGGTAAGGTTTCTGCTTGCTTACCTCTGCTATCTGGTCATTCACAGCATCATCGTAGGTAGGAGCTTCCACGTCGCGAATCACTCCAAGGGCTACAGGGAAGCCATGTTCATTGTCCATCATTGCCAACTTTAGCTGTAGGGTGTCGTCTTCGGCATGTGCATCGTGTACGAGGATGTCGTTGATGGTGACGCCATTTTCGCCTATCTTCACAACCTTAAGACCGAAGCCTTGCTGCATTAGTCCATATTCGTTGTTTTCGCCAAACACCAATGGTTCGCCATGGCGCACGTAGATGGCATTCTTCTGTCGTCCCTCCTTTTTATATATAGCGTCGTAGGCGCCATTATTGAAGATTACGCAGTTTTGCAGAATCTCGCATACCGCAGCACCCTTGTGGTGGTAGGCTGCCTTGAGGATTTCTACAGTCTCAGGACCATCTGTAGCTACAGAGCGAGCAAAGAATCTGCCACGTGCTCCGAAGCATAGTTCGGCAGGACGGAATGGATCTTCTACGGTGCCGTAAGGACTTGATTTAGAGACGAAACCTCGAGGAGAGGTTGGACTATACTGTCCTTTGGTGAGTCCGTAGATACGGTTGTTGAGCAATATCATATTAATGTTGATATTACGGCGCATAGCATGGATGAAATGGTTGCCGCCAATGGCAAGACCGTCGCCATCGCCACTAATCTGCCATATCGTAAGGTTTGGATTTACCACCTTGGCTCCTGTGGCTATAGCTGCTGCACGGCCATGAATCGTCTGCATAGCATAGGTGTTGACATAATAAGGCAGGCGGCTCGAGCAGCCGATACCTGATATTACTGCCGTTTCGTATGGAGGAACTCCTATCTCTGCCATAGCCTTTTGGAAACTGGCAAGGAAGAAGTGGTCGCCACATCCTGGGCACCATCGTGGCTGACCTTTCTTGAAATCGTTTGCTGTATATTGCATGATTAGATGTTTAAAAGTTGGATTTTTAGTTTTTATAGCATCCTCTCGTCGAAGGTGCTGGTAGGTTTAAGCTCTTCTCTTACGAGTATCAGTTTTTCAAACTGCGATACCAATTCGTTGACCACGAATGGTTGTCCCTTCACCTGGTCGAACTGGTAAGGGGTGAAACCATTTATGCGAATGCGCAAGAGAGCTGCCAACTGGCCGAGGTTCTGCTCTGCCACAACCACCTTCTTGTATTTCATCAGCACTTCTGCGGTATTAGCAGGCAGAGGGTTGATATATTTGAATTGTGCCAAAGCCACCTTGTGACCCTTTTCACGTAGCACTTTCATTGTAGAGAGCAGATGACCATAGGTGCTGCCGAAACCAACTATCAGCAAGTCGGCATCGTCGGCGTCGCCTTCCACCTTGAGGTCAGGAACCTCAATCTTTGCCACCTTTTCATATCTCAAGTGCGACATCTCGTTGTGGTTTTCAGGCTCTGTAGAAATGGCTCCTGTCTTGCCATCTTTCTCCAGTCCGCCAAGTATATGTGTGTAGCCTTCCTGACCAGGTATTGCCCAATAGCGCACCTTCGATTCCGGGTCGCGAACGTATGGTGTATACTTATATTTCTGTTCCTCGGTAGCATAGTGAGGTTTTATCTCGTCGAGCTCTGCCATCTTTGGCAATTTCCATGCAGCCGAACCATTTGCTATAAAGGCATCGGTGAGAAGAATTACTGGCGTTAGATGTTCGAGAGCCATCTTAGCTGCTTGGTATGCAGCGTCGAAGCAGTCGGCAGGACTCGTGGCTGCAATAACAGGCATAGGGCTTTCACCATTTCTGCCGTATAGAGCCTGCAAAAGGTCTGTTTGCTCGCTCTTTGTAGGAAGACCTGTAGATGGACCGCCACGCTGTACGTCGATAACCACGAGTGGCAACTCATCGATAACGGCAAGGTTTATAGCCTCGCTCTTCAAGCAGATGCCAGGACCTGAGGTTGATGTTGCTGCCAACGCACCAGCAAACGATGCTCCCACAGCACTTGCGCAAGCCGAAATCTCGTCTTCGCATTGCACCGTTGTCACACCACACGACTTGTGTTTTGCCAATTCGTGCAAAATGTCGGTAGCAGGAGTGATAGGGTAGGAGCCGAGATACAAGCGCAATCCTGCCTTTTCGGCAGCTGCAATAAGACCATAGGCTGTAGCCTTGTTGCCCGTGATGTCCATATATCGTCCTGGGTTCTTGGTCTTCGACTCTATGCGATAGGTAGCAGGCACCGAGGCATGCACATTATGTCCATAGTCGTAGCCGGCATTCACCACCTTGATATTTAGCTCTGCCACCTGTGGCTTCTTGGCGAATTTCTCGTGTAGGAACGAAGATACCAACGACAACTCGCGATTAAAGAGCCAGCATACCAAACCTAAAGCAAACATGTTGCGGCATTTCATAGCTACCTTTACGTCGTCGCATCCAGCCTCTGTGGCTACATCCTTCACCATAGTAGATATAGGACATGCCACTACGCGGTCGGGGTCTATACCGAGTTCTTCCAGATAGTCGTCAGTTTGGAAGTCTGCCTTCTTGAGGTCAGTAGGACTGAAACTGTCAGTATCGATGATGATAGTGGCTTGTGGTTTTGCATATTTGTATTGTGTCTTCAGCGCTGCGGCATTCATAGCCACGAGCACATCGCATTGGTCGCCAGGAGTGTATACCTGCCCACTACCAATATGCACCTGATAGCCGCTGACTCCTGTGAGCGAACCATGCGGAGCACGGATGTCGGCAGGATAGTCTGGGAATGTTGAAATACCATTTCCCACGGTTGCTGAAACTGTGGAAAAGATGTTGCCGGCAAGTTGCATGCCGTCGCCAGAGTCGCCCGAGAATCGAACTACCACCTCAGCGAGGTCTTTAATTTCAATGTCGTCTGTCATGGTTAAAATTTGAAAGCTTTCTTAGTTAAACAGTATAGGCTATATTTTTTTATTTAGTATTTAAATGAGCTACCACCAAGGAATTCGCGCAGAAGGCTGGTTGGTGGAATGTCTGTATTTGGTATTGGCTTTATATACTTCAAGAATTTCAGCAGTCGGTATGCCTCAGAGTATTCAGGGCAGTTTTCCGGCACTTGCTCAAGCAATGGTTCTGCCTGCTGTTTTATCACCGCCAGTTCAAAGAGCATAGCACTATTGAACATCACGTCGGCATTCTCTTGGAAAGGGAATATCCATTTATTCTCGCCAGCTCTCACACTTGGCCACCTCCTGATAGTTTCGCGAGCATCCACACCACGATATTTGTAGTCGCGGATGATGCGGCGCAAAAGTCGGTTGTCGGTAGTAGGGATATAGTTGTGGTCATCGAGCAGAATGGTTGTTAGTGCCGATACATACACACGATACTTCAATTCCTCTGGTATCTGTGCCGTTAGCTCAGGGTTAAGCGCATGTATGCCCTCAACCACCAGCACATTGTTGTCTTCCATCTTTAGCTTATTACCACTCTTCACGCTTTTGCCTGTAGGAAAATCGTAGCGTGGCAATTCCACCTCTTCGCCATTGAACAATGCGTTGAACTGCTCGTTTATGAGCTTAAGGTTCAAGGCATGTATGCTCTCGAAGTCGTAGTCGCCCTTTTCGTCGCGTGGCGATTGTTCACGGTCTACGAAATAGTCGTCCAAGGATATCTGCAATGGACGTAGTCCGTTGGCAATGAGCTGTATCGATAGTCGTTTGCACGTGGTAGTCTTACCGCTCGATGATGGTCCTGCGAGCAATATCAACTTCACCCCTTTTCTTTTTGCTATCTCATCGGCTATATGCGCAATCTTTTTTTCCTGTAGAGCCTCACTAATATTAATAAGGTCAATAGAGTGGTCGGTATCTACTGCATTATTGAAGTCGCCAACGGTGCGTATCTCCATCACATCCTGCCAATGGTGGTGCTCTTTGAAAATCTCGAAGAGCTTATCTTGACGTATCATCTCAGGCAGTATGCTTGGATCTTTCAGCGTAGGTATGCGGAGCAACATGCCATCATAGTATTTGTCAAGACCGTAGAGGTATATCTGCTTGGTGTTTGTGAGCAGCGAACCATAGTAGAAATCATAATATCCATCTATTTCATAATAGGTGGTATATAGTCGACCTGTAGTCTGCAGCAGTTTCACCTTTGCTGTATCGCCAAGGTCGGAGAATAATTTTATAGCTTTTTCTGTAACTGATTCATGGCGGCATATAGGCATGGCGGCAGCGATAATCTCGTCCATGCGAGCCTTTACCTTAGCCACATCCTCTTCTGTCACGGGACGACCAATACGCAAATCGCAGTAATAGCCGTTGCTCACAGGAATATCAATAACCACATGCGATTTTGGCCATATATCTTTCACAGCCTTACACAGCACGAAGAATACCGAGCGTGTGTAGTTGCGCGAACCAGAGCCTGATGTCATATCGAGAAATTCCACATCCTTCTTGTGATACAAGCGATAATGCAGCCCCTCTACCTTATTATTGACTTTTGCACATACTGGTCCGTATGGCATCTTTAAGTTTATTTCATTTAAAACGTCAGAAAGTGTGCTTCCTATGTTGACATTTACAATTTTTTTGTTATTTTTGCAACGGATTTGTATTACTTGTTTCATAGCCATTACAATTTCTATGTGGTTAGTAAAAGGAAACATGGCTAAAAGCCTTTGTTTAACGGCAAAAATACATCTAAATAGCGACACGACAAAGAAACCATCTTAAAATAAAGTTAAAATATGTCGATTTGGATTTTTTTCAGACTTATCGGTGCTCTTGCCTTGCTGATGTTTGGTATGAAGTCGATGAGTGACAGTTTACAGAAAATGGCGGGACCACAATTGCGCCATGTGTTAGGAACCATGACAACCAATCGTGTGACGGGCATTCTCTCAGGAGCTCTCATCACGGCAGCAGTACAGTCGTCAACAGCCACCACGGTGATGACGGTATCGTTTGTTAATGCTGGACTACTTACCTTGGCTCAAGCCATTTCGGTGATTATGGGTGCAAATATTGGTACCACCCTCACCGCATGGATTATGAGTGCTGGTTTCTCTTTTAATATCACCGACTTTGTGTGGCCAGCGTTCTTCCTTGCTATAATCCTTATTTATAGCAAAAAGCGCAAGATTGTAGGCGACTTCATCTTTGGTATTTCGTTCATGTTCCTTGGTTTGGGCACTCTTCGCCAAACGGGTATTGACATGGACCTCGCCCACAATCAGCCTGTGCTCGACTTCTTCGCAAGTTTCGATCCTTACAGCTTTATCACCACCATCACCTTCCTCATTATTGGTAGTGTGCTTACCATGTGTGTGCAGAGTTCGGCTGCCGTTATGGCTATCACCATGATTCTCTGTTCTACGGGTGTGCTACCTATTTATCAGGGTATTGCCCTTGTGATGGGTGAGAATATCGGTACCACCGTAACCTCTAACATAGCAGCCCTCACAGCCAACACTCAGGCTCGAAGAGCGGCTCTTGCCCATATGTTCTTCAACGTCTTTGGTGTGTTGTGGATATTGGTGGTGTTCCGTCCGTTTATCGACCTCGTATGTGGCTTCGTGGGCTATGATGCCGAGATGCACAAGGGCGACCCAGGCTTCATTGCCAATGCTGCTAAGCTCTCGTTTGTTTTGGCAGCCTTCCACACATCTTTCAACCTTGCCAACACATTTATCCTCGTGTGGTTTGTGCCACAGATAGAGAAGTTGGTATGCAAGGTTATTCGTCCAAAGAAGAATGCCGACGAAGACGACTTCCGTTTGCGTTTCATCCAGCAGGGTATCATCAAGACTCCAGAAATCTCGGTGCTCGAGGCTCAGAAAGAGATTCATTGTTTTGCTGAGCGCATACAGCGAATGTTTGAGATGGTTAGAGTGTTATTGGGCGAAACCAAGCAGGATCAGTTTGTGAAGCTCTTCACTCGCATAGAGAAGTATGAGGGCATCTCCGACTCTATGGAGATTGAAATTGCTAAATATCTCGATAATGTCAGCAATGCTCACCTTAGCGACGATACAAAGGCTAAGATTCGCGCCATGTTGCGCGAGATTTCTGAGATCGAGAGTATTGGCGACAGCTGCTACAACATAGCACGCACCATCAACCGCCGTATCAAGGGCAAAGAAGACTTCACTCAGGATCAGTATGAGCATATGCACCAGATGATGGAGCTCACAAATCAGGCGTTGTCGCAGATGATAGCAACTCTCGTTGGTCATAAGTCAGACAACGATGTAAACCGTTCTTTCAATATTGAGAACGAAATCAACAACTATCGTAGCCAGTTGCGTAGCCAGAACATCAACGATGTCAACAACCATCTCTACACCTACGCTATCGGTACCATGTATATGGATATCATCCAGGAGTGCGAGAAGCTTGGCGACTATGTTGTCAACGTTGTTGAGGCTCGTATGGGTGTGCGCCAGCACGAAGCGTAATATACTCTTCGTAAGCAAGCTGTACGACATGCCTTGTCAACCCTTTACATCAAATGCACTACTTGCACTTTGCTCAGGATAGGACGATAAAAAATAGCTCTTAACCTCTTTAAAAAAGGCTCTTAGTTTCATTGCCAGTACCACTTAGGTGAAACTCCAGTACCACTTAGGTAAAACTCCAGTACCACCTTGCTGGTACTAAAAACGGTACTGGGAGACTTTTTTTATTTAATTATATAGTTTGCAGGATTCAACTAAAACAAAATCAGCCACGAAAGCTAATGGTTAGCTTTCGTGGCTGATTTATTTTATTTTGGCTGATTTATTTTATTAATGAAGGATAGCTGATTATTCCCCTTCGCCCAATCGTTTCCAGATGTCGAGGAAGGTGGCGTGGTCAACCTTTTTGCCATATCTCACTTTGATGTTGGCATCTATCAGCAGGTCGTATGCCTGATCGCTTATATAGTCGGCATAAATCTCTGCCACTCCGCCTTCTGCCATCACCCTTGCTGCTGTTCGTCCCACAGCCTTATCGGCGAGTTTTGCTCCAAGCAGAAGCTCTGGTTCCTGTACTGCGATGTTGTATAGTTTGCGTAGACCCTGTCCGCCAAAACTGCGCTGGCGACCTTCGTGTAGTATGACAAGAGAATCTTGTCCGCTATGCAGGGTATCAATGAGATGTTGCATCATAATAAATTCGGATTTTAGTTGTTATACTCTTTTCTTCCAAGACCATGCACATTGGCGCAACGCCTAATGCAATATTCTTGTCGCAAATATAACAAATAAAATCCGAATTCCTATATTGTTTGGCTGAAATATTTCAGCTAACCATTAAAATTCTTTTTTTAGAGGCTTTTGCCTACTACAATTTTCTTGCCACCTTGGATGTATATTCCCTTGCAAGGCTTGCTTACTCTAATGCCCTGCAGATTGTAGATGGCGCCATCTTCGTTGGCTTTCACTTCCTCAACACCTTCGATAGCTGTAGTCTGCTGCTTCAGGTATTTCACGTAGTCAGGCATATAGTAGCTCACGTGAGGAGGCTGATTGTAGCTAACGTTCTGCCAAGCTACGCCCATACGATATACGTGGTTGTGCATAAGGGTAGGCACACGATAGATGGTAGGGATATTTGTAGTAAAGATGTTCAGAGTGCAACCATCCGACGAATCCCAAAGGATAATCTCTTCGCGCCAGTCGCCAAGCAAGTCAGCCTGAAGGTTAGGTGTTTTCTTGGTGCTGTTGCATGATGTTGAATGTCCGTAGTCGTAGAGTGTGAACAAGCGCGACATGCCACTACCGTTCCATTTGTCTATTCTGTCGCCATCAAACAGAGCATCCTGCAATGAGCCGTCCCAATAGCAACGGAAGTTGAGCGATGTGCTACTTGTGCTAACTACCGAGTTGTCTGCACCACGGAGGCTGCGGTCGTTAGAGCTTGCAAACTCCCATCCGCGATGTTTCTCTATGATGTCGGCAGCAATACCGCGACCATTATCTGCAGAACCTGTGCTACTGCATATAATCTCGCCTGTGGCAGCATCGTGGAGATCCCATCCGTATTGCGACTCCTCGTGTACGGTAAACGACTCCATACCAGGGCGGTCAGGGTCGATATCACCTACATGGATAGCATCGCCATGACCAAAGCCTGTAGAGTAGAGCAGAGTACCATCATTGTTCAATGCAGATGCACCGAATGTTATCTCGTCGCAACCATCGCCATCGTAGTCGCCTACGCTGATGTTGTGGTTACCATTGCCATAGCATGTACGACTGCCCGAAACCTTGCCTGTAGCAATTGGTGCGTTGTATGTCTTGGTGTTGCCATTGGCATCTGTCACCTTATATTTATTCTTTTCCTCCGAAGCGTGGAACCATTTTGTCTTCAGTTCCTTGCCGTCGAAGTCTACTGCCCATATATAAGAATATGTGTAATATCCTCTCAGCAATACAGCCGATGGGTTAGCGTCAGGACCATCAAGGTAAGCCACGGCTGCAAGATATCTTTCGCCACGGTTGCCATATTCCTTATCGTTCTTGCCTGAGCGGTCGTCCCAGTTTTTTGTCCATCCAGCTTCTCCACCAATGCCGCCGTTGCGGTTAGGGTTGTAGAATACTGTATGTATAGCCTTACCAGTTTCGCCATTGAATACTGTTAGCCATTCCTGTCCACCAGTCACCTTACCAATTGAGTTTCTCCAGTCTTTGGTGTTGTTTACAGCCTTGATCTTAGTATCTGTAGCAGCCTCGCTCACGTAGTTGCCTGCACCATCTTTGCTTCCTGCTGCAGTCTTGCAGATTACTTCTGCTTTGCCGTCGCCATCGAAGTCGTAAACCAAGAATTGTGTGTAGTGAGCACCTGCACGGATATTCTGTCCGAGGTCTATGCGCCAAAGCTTAGTAGGAGTCTCTGAATCGAGGTTCAACTTATATGCGTCGAGATACACATTTCCGGTATATCCAGATTGTGAGTTGTCGTGAGAGTTTGATGGGTCCCACTTCACAATAAGTTCATATTTACCATCGCCATCCACATCGCCTACTGAGCAGTCGTTAGGCGAGTAGGTATACTCTGCTCCACCTACGGTACCACCAGCAGGACGGTCAAGAGTCTGACGGCGGAAGATGTTGCCCCATGATGATACAGGTTCTGTGCGGTCTACTTCTTCGCCATTAACCTTAGCCACGATAACATAGCTGCTGGTGTTGGCTCCTGTAGCGTCGGTGAAGTTAGTTACCGAGAGGTCGCGCTTGATGGTGCTACCATTTCTCACCACGTCAAACTTGGTCTGCAAGTTGTCGGTACCGAGGAAACGCCAGCTCAAGAATACTCCCTTGCCGCTTGATGCTGGCAAAGCCACAGGTGCGCGGTCCAACTTCTCCATCTGCGATTCTGGAGTATAGTATAGGTTGGTGTTGCGGTCGCCAGTAGGCTCTTCTTCTTTCACATCAGCAGGGTTGTAGTCATACAAGCTGATAGTCCAAACCACCTGCTTGCCTTGTGGAGTAAAAGTGATGGTGCCTGTAGCAGCATCAGCAAAAGTGATGCTCTTTGTGGTGCTTACAGTATTGCCATCGGTAGTCTTTTGTGGAAACACGTATTCTGTTTCTCCATATTCCTTGCCGTTGAGCTCTGCAATATAGCTGTCAGCATCTGCATAGTTGTTGTAGCCAACAATCTCTACATGCTTTATGCTCACGCCTGCAGGCAGAGTGATGGTATACTGCACGCCAGCAGAATATTTTATTCCGCCATTTGCTGATTGATAAGTCTTGCTTTCATCAGCTGGCATAATAGAGAAGCCATTGTTGAAAGCCCAAGGACCAGTAGCCTTAGCAGCAGCTGTGCATGTAGCCGCCGACAGTTCGTAGATAGTGTTGGCATTGGTGCATATCGCCACGCAAAGTACCAACAGAGTAAGTAGAAGTTTCTTCATTAGTTATAATGTTTATTGTGCTGCTTTTATGGCAGCGAGGTAGGAAAATATTTGTTTTCTTTATTTGTTTTAGTTTATGGTAGTACCGTTTGCAAAGGTACTGTTTTTTTCTGAAACACTTGTTGTCTTTTACGTGAAAAATAATAAAATCCTTATCTTTCTCATTGAATATGAGAGAGATAAGGATATAATGAACAATTCTCCAGTCTTTATGAACTAACAATAGTTCATCTACGGTTATTTTACCACGCTTTTCTTGCCGTTGTGGATATATAGTCCCTTCTTTGGCTTGGTAGTTTTTATGCCATGTAGGCTGTAGTATTAGATTTCGTTAGGACGCTACTTAACTATTTCGTCAGTTTTATTATTTTTCCTATAACCAGCGAATCTCCCGTCTGTCTTACAGATAGGTCGCGCCATGACCACATAAACCATTTCTCAGCTTTTATCATATTTGCCTGTATGTCTGCCTGGGATGAGTCAGAATCGTATAGTTTGTTATAAAATTGTATCATACTGTAGTCAAAGTCATTGGTGTCAGCATCTGGAATTCGTGGTGTCCTTGCACTGATACCAACATATACTTTCACATCTTTCAGTTTTACATACGCTGATACCTTTCCATCTTTTACCACATACTTGCCTGATACTTTAATAGAAAGAGGACGGTGAGTGGAATGGCTCGTGTAAAATTTGTTGCTCCTAAGAGCTATACCACCAGAATATTTCATTATGTTTTTTGTGCCTTTTATCCTTAGTGTGAATTTACCATTCTTTTTAAATGTGTAGTGTCCCTTAATAGCATCATAGCGGAGTTGCAGGCGGTCTAAAAGTTCCTTGGAACACTTCCACTTACCCGTGATGTCCTGTGCCTGCGCAGAATATGTCATGGCAAGGAGCAGAAAGAATATAATACAAAATCGTTTCATAGTTATAATGTTTGTTGTGCTGCTTTTATGGCAGCGGGGATGGAAAATATTTGTTTTCTTTATTTGTTTTAGTTTATGGTAGTACCATTTGCAAAGATACGTTTTTTTCTGAAACACTTGTTGTCTTATACGTGAAAAATAATTAAATCCTTATCTTTCTCATTGAATATGAGAGAGATAAGGATATGTTTAATGTTAGGCTCTACCGATAAAACTATGGGACAGCTAAGGCCTTGCCTGGAAGGCAATACACATCGGCTTGCCGATGTCGGTAACCGGGGGCAACGCCATCGGTAGAAAAGCAAGCAGACAATAGCCTGGAAGGCTTTACCTCGACATTCTGCTTAGGCAGATAACTCAAATCTTTTTTATAGCCTAAAGACTATCTGAAGTTGTTTAAGTTGTATAGGTTGTATTTGTTGTTTTCTTTATTGCAAGCAAGACAAAAGTAGGTTGTGGTTTTTAAGACAACAAATACAACATGTACAACAAATACAACACAAGGCTAGCGCCATGAGAAAGACTCGCTTATGTTTTACTGCAGAAAGAATGCTTGCATAATGAAAGACCAAGGTAAAGCCTTCCAGGCTATTGCTTACTTACAAGTAAAACTGCGCACATCCTCGTCACTATCGTTCCGAGTATGTACGCGGTTACCAACATCGGCAAGCCGATGTGTACAGCCTTCCAGGCTGGTTGTTGCAACTATTCCCCATGAAATATCTATTGAGCCGTGAAGAGGGAAGAATGAAGAGTGAAGAACGAAGAGGTGGGAAAATAAAAAAAGTAGAATGAAGAATTAAAGGATAATTCAAACACTCTACTATTATTAAAACTAAAGTAAGGTAAACAGTATGCTAAAAACAAACTACTTAAAACTCAAGTATCAGTGCTTGGCGCTGGCTGAGCTTGATGTCGCTTCCGAGGTCAACCTTCTGACCTGTGATAACATCCGTAGCTGAGGTGGTAGAACCGATGATCTCGGCATAGCGTTCCACCTTGAGACTGTTGTCAGAGCGCTTACCGTTGAGGATTGTCATCACGGTCTTGCCATTATACTGGCGAGCAATCACGTAGACACCATTGTAAGGTATAAACTGAGTCTGCTTGCCCTTGGTGATAACCTCGTTGCCCTGACGCCAATGGAGCAGGCGAGAGAGCCAGTTGAACATCTCGTTCTCGGCTTTGGTGCGACCCTCAGCGGTAAACTTATTTACTGTATCGCCAGGGAATCCGCCAGGGAAATCCTTGCGCACGTTGCCATCGGTAATATCCTTAGTGCCGTTCATCAATATCTCTGTACCATAATAGAGCTGAGGTATGCGATTGATGGTGAGCAGCAATGCCAATGCCTGACGAAGAGCTGTAGAATCCTTGCCATTGCCAAGGAAACGGTCTGTGTCGTGGTTGTCAATGAATGCCATTACGTGGGCAGGGTCTTCGTAGAGATAGTCGTAGACGAGGCTGTTGTAGATGCGGTTTAATCCGTTCCACCATTCGTCGGTCTCCTCGTGCTTAGCTGCATTTATGCGGTCGTAGAAGGCGAAGTCCATAACCGTTGGCAGATAGCTGTTTTGTGTCTGCAGCTTGCTATCCTTCTGCCATGCAGCAGTATAAGCAGGCTCGGTAACCCATGTTTCGCCCACGGTATTGAAGTTAGGATATTCCTCGCCCAGTTCCTTCATCCATTGTGCCATGGCTGCGCGGTCGGCATAAGGATAGGTGTCCATACGTATGCCGTCGATGCCTACGGTTTCTATCCACCACTTAGAGTTTTGGATGAGATATTTTATCACGTGCGGATTGCGCTGGTTCAGGTCAGGCATTGTTGGCACAAACCATCCGTCAACGGTTTCGCGTAAGTCTACCTTCGAAGCGTATGGGTCTACTACAGGAGTTAGCTTATAGCTTGTTTGCAGATATTTGTCGCCCACTTTGGCTGCGCCATCCACGGTGTTCAGCGACTTTGTCTTAGCTTGGTTTTCAGGCAACAGCCATTCAGGAGTGTTAAACCAATCCTTTGAAGGCATATCAGCCACCCAAGGGTGTTCGAAGCCACTATGGTTGAAAATCATGTCCATAACGATTTTCAGTCCCTTCTGATGAGCCTCTGCGCATAGCTGGCGATATTCTTCGTTGCTACCGAAGCGAGGATCTACGCGATAATAATCTGTTGTGGCATAGCCGTGGTATGTGCTGCTCTTGCCGTGGTCTGGCGAATTGTTCTCCAATACCGGAGTAAACCAAAGTGCAGTTACACCGAGCTCTTTGAAATAGTCGAGATGCTGGCGTATACCTTCGAGGTCGCCACCATGGCGCAAGGATGGCTCGTTGCGGTTGGTGGTATAGGCTCTCATCCCTTTCACCTGGTCGTTGGCAGTAGAGCCAGAGGCAAAGCGGTCAGGCATGAGCATATAGAGCACGTCGGCATTGGTGAAGCCTTGGCGGTCGGCACCAGCCATTTCGCGAGCCTTGAGCTCGTAGCTCACCTTTTTCTTCTGTTTGCCCTGCTGGAACTGTAGCAACATGGTGCCAGGCTGTGCGTCGGCAATGTTCATGTATACGAGCAGATAGTTAGGGCTGTCTAAGCGTACGAGGCTATCAATCTTTACGCCAGGGTAGTCAGTAGTAACCTCGGCACTCTTGATATCCTTGCCGTAAACCATAAGTTGTAGACTTGCGTCTTTCATTCCTACATACCAGTTTGTAGGTTCTATGCGGTCTATTTTCACAGCTGCATTCATTGTTAGCGTTGTGCCCAAGAGTAGGGCGGTAAGTATTTTCTTCATGATGATGTTATTTTACTATTATCAATGCTTCTTGTGGTGCCACTTCTACTGAGTTGCCTTCAATAGTGGTGATACCAGATAGGTTTATCTGTTGATTTTGACATACTGAGGTGTATGCACCCTGTGGGATGTTCACCTTTTGTGCAGTCTTGTTGCCATTCAAAACTACTATGATGTCTTGCCATGCATCGCCGTTGGCATGGTCTTTCAGTCTGAAAGCTACAACATTCTGTGGAGCATCGAGGAACTCCAAATGACGGCGTACCATGTCGGCATCAGCCATGCGGAAGGCAGGGTGGTTTCTGCGAAGTTCTATCAGCGAGCGATAGTAGTCGAATACCTGAGGGTAGCGGTCCTTGTATGTCCAGTCGATGGCGTTGATGTAGTCTGGCGACTTATAACTGTTGTGCACACCCTTCTTGTCGCGCAACACCTCTTCGCCAGCATAGATGAAAGGCACGCCCTGGGCGGTGAAGACGAAGGTCTGAGCCAGGAGGTCGAGACGTATAATCTCGTCGGTGGTGATGCCAGGGATGCTTGCTTTCAAGCGGTCTACGAGGCACATATCGTCGTGGCAGCTTACGTAAGCTATCATCTGCGCAGGCGAGTTTGTCCATGCAGCCTTAGAGTAGTTCACCTTGTTGAGGTCTATCTGAGGATGGTCGATGCAACCAGCGATACCAAACTTTATGCTCTCCTCGTTGTTGGCAATGGCGCCAAGGATGCCCGACTTATGGTCGTCGCTGAAAGGACCACGAATGCCATCGCGCATATCGTCGCAGAAAGCTCCTATGCGGTCAAGCTGCTTGACATTGGCTTTCGTAGCCAGTTTCTCTGTAGGATAAGCACATTGTCCTGCGCTCCATCCCTCACCATATATATATATGTTAGGGTCTACGGTGTCGAGAGCCTTGCGAATGAGGTTCATGGTTTCGATGTCGTGAACGCCCATGAGGTCGAAGCGGAAGCCATCGATGTGGTACTCCTTAGCCCAATATAGTGCCGACTCTATCATAAACTCTCTCATCAGTGGTTTCTCGCTTGCTGTCTCGTTGCCACAGCCCGAACCGTCTGAAGGTTTGCCGTCCTTAGTGGTACGATAATAGTAGCCTGGGTAGGTGAGGGTGAAGTTGCTCTCGTTGATGTTGAAAGTGTGGTTGTAGACAACGTCGAGGATTACGCGGATGCCCGCCTTGTGCAACTCCTGCACCATCTGCTTAAACTCTTTTATGCGCACGCTTGGCTTGGTGGCGTCGGTAGAGTAGGAGCCCTCTGGCACATTATAGTTCAAAGGGTCGTAGCCCCAATTGTATTGTGCCACATTAGGTTGCGACTCGTCGACAGAAGCAAAGTCGAACGATGGCAGAATGTGGATGGCATTCACGCCAAGGGTCTTCAGATAGTATATAGCCTTAGGCTCGGTGAGAGCAAGGAACTTGCCCTTGTTCTTCAAGCCTGAAGTTGGCGATATAGAGAAGTCGCGATGGTGGAGCTCGTAGATCACGAGGTCGGTAGGCGACTTTGTCAATGGTCGCTTGTCGGCATCCCATCCCTCAGGGTTTGTCTCTGCCATATCTATCACGGCAGCACGCTTGCCATTCACGCCCACAGCCTTAGCAAATACTCCAGGAGTCTCCTGCATAGTCTTCTTGGCGGTCTCTACTTGGAAGGTATAGAACTTACCCTTCAGGTCGCCCTTCACGTTGGCAGTCCACGTGTCTGTGGCGGTACGTTTCATCTTCACCGTCTGTACCTTGTCGCCACCAGCGCCCTCATTATAGATATGTATCTTCACTCCCTTGGCTTTAGAGGGAGCAATGAGGCGAAATGCCGTAGCCTCCTTCGAGTATGTCATCTCGTCGAAAGTCTGCTGACCGTCGCCCTGCTTATTGGTAGCCTGCTGAGCATAAGCGCTGAGGCTTCCTGCCATAAGTGCCATTATCAGTAGTTTTTTCATATTGCTTACAATGCTTTAAGTGATATTGCGAAGCCACCGCCACGTGCTTCTTTAATCTTCAATACATCACCCTTCTTAACGGTCTTGTGGATGATTTGGTAAGATTTAGGATTCTTCTCGTAGTCGGCAGTCTTGCCATCCTGATAAATGGCGCAAGCATACTTCTTACCCTTGTCAAGGAAGTCGAGTTTTACTACAGATGTGCGAGCAGCATCAGTCTTACCACCTACAAACCAGTTGTCGCTCTTCTTGTCCTTGCGAGCCACGGTGATATACTTAGCAGGCTCAGCCTCAAGGTATTTAGAGTCGCTCCAGTCGCAAGGCACATCGCGGATAAACTGGAAGGCATCGTCGTACTTCTCGTAATGCTCAGGAAGGTCGGCAGCCATCTGCAACGGACTATACATCACGAGATAGAGCGAAAGCTGACCACAGAGAGTGGTATGAACATAGCTCTGGTTGTTACTCCACTCCGGAAGCTTGGTCTCGAAGATACCTGGAGTATAGTCCATAGGACCACCCTGCAAACGAGTGAATGGCAACATCACGGTATGATAAGGAACAGAGCCACCAAAAGCTTCATATTCTGTACCGCGAGCACTCTCGTTGCCAACAAGGTTTGGCCATGTGCGACAGATACCTGTAGGGCGAGTAGCCTCGTGAGCATTCACCATGATATGATGCTTGGCAGCAGTCTCGATGACACGCTGATAGTGGTTGTTCATGAGCTGGCTATAGTGATATTCACCACGTGGAATGATGTCGCCCACATAACCAGTCTTCACAGCATCGTAGCCATATTTGTTCATCAAGTTGAAAGCATCCTCCAAGTGGCGCTCGTAGTTGAGAGCGGCAGAAGAAGTCTCGTGGTGCATCATCAGCTTCACACCCTTAGAGTGAGCATATTCGTTGAGCATCTTGATATCGAAGTCAGGATATGGAGTAACGAAATCGAAGACGTCGAGCTTCTGATGTCCGAACCAGTCTTCCCAACCTTCGTTCCATCCTTCTACCAATACCTCCTGCAAACCATTCTTTGCAGCAAAGTCGATATAGCGCTTCACCTCTTCGTTGGTAGCACCATGAGTGCCATTAGGCTTGCACTTTCTGTAGTCGGTTACGCCAAGGCGAACAGAAGGCAGGTCGTTGGTATAGCTCCAGGTCTTGGTGCCAACGATCATGTTCCACCATACGCCACAATACTTTGTAGGGTGAATCCAAGAAGTATCCTCAATCTTGCAAGGCTCGTTGAGGTTCAAAGTCAACTTGCAAGACAGCATATCGCGAGCATCATCGCTCACAAGGACAGTACGCCAAGGAGTGTTGAAAGGAGTCTGAATGAAGCCCTTACGGCCTACAGCATCAGGAGTTAGCCACGACTCGAAGGTCAGAGTCTTGTCGTCGAGGTTGAGGTGCATAGTAGGATAATCCAAGCAGGCAGCCTCGTGGATGTTGATATAAAGTCCATCCTTAGTCTTCATCTGCAGCGAAGTCTGCACGCCTGTGTCAGAGAATACTGTGGTAGAAGAATTGCTCTTGTACGACTCGCGCTTCTTGGCAATGATAGGGCGGATACCTGTGAGTGGAGTAATCTGATATTCATACTCCTGAGTGTCGTAGTCGCCAGGAATCCAGTAAGCAGTATGGTCGCCAGCCATGGCAAACTGTGTGTGCTCCTCCTGGATTACGAAATAGTTGAGGCTCTCCTGCTGTGGAAATTCATAACGCAATCCCATACCATAATCATACACGCGGAAGCGGATGGTGATGTTGCGCTTTGAGGATGGCTGGTTGAGGTTTACCTCCATCTCGTTGTAGTTGTTGCGGATGGTAGAGGTTTCGCCCCATACAGGAGTCCAAGTCTCGTCGAACGATGAAGTCTTGGTGCTGGTAACCTTGAAGCCGTCCATGAGGTCGGTTTCCTCCATACCTTTAGAGGCATGCTTGTCCTTAGCCAACTCCAATCCTAAGTGAGATGGCTTACATACAGTCTTGCCCTTATAGCTCATCTCGTAGGTAGGCTGTCCCTTTTCGGTCAAAGAGAATGTTACCGAGACGTTGCCATTAGGCGATGTCACACTCTGAGCCAAAGCAAGCAGAGGCATGAAAAGTGCTGAAACGATGATATTAAACTTTTTCATATATTTTTAGCTATTAGTTGCTTATGGATTATATGGGGGCGTTTTTTAAAAGAAAAGAAGCTATGGCTGCCATGTTGCTGACATCCATAGCTTCCCTTGTTATTATGTGGTTATTGTCTTCTTCCGCTTTCTTCGATCATACCTGAAATTTCGCCCGTAAACTCCTGATCGGAGATAAGATCTTCGATATTCAAGTGCATGCGATAGCGCCAATAATGCTTAGGGTTGGCAGGGATGTTGATACGCTCAGCATTTTGGTCGGCAAGGCGCAGACGTTCGCTTATAGCAAGCCAATCTTGTATGCTCAATACGCAGAGCATAGATGGCGATGCAAGATGACGATAGATGATGTCGCGAGCAAGCCATCCTGGCAATGGATGTGGAGCGCCACCCGAACGATAGAGCATGGTGTTGTAGTAGCTCTGAGTGCGCTCTATGTTCTCGTCCCACCATTGGCGAAGTGTAGGCATGTCGTGAGATGATATTGTGCATACCGAGCGGTATGGATTGCGCGAAAGATGTCCGAAGCGTACGGTAGGGTCCTTAGGCATCGACTGCAATTCGAGCGACAATATCTTTAGTTCGTCCATCACCCATGGCACACAGTCAGGCACCATGCCGAGGTCTTCGGCACATACCAGCATGCGTGTAGCCTGCACCAGCTTAGGCAACTTCTTCATAGCCTCGCGATACCAGAATTGGTTGTTGCGATGATAGTAGTAGTCGTTGTACAGACGGTTGAACACAGCCTTATCGCAATCGTAGAGAGCCTCGTAGGTGAAGTCGAGCTGTGCCGAGATGCGAGGATGGAACTTATTGGCATCCTTGCGGTCGCGAATGAACAGCACGTTGCTAACCAGGGCATACAAACCGTCGCGCAAGTTGTTGTGAGCCTGCAAAGCCGCTTGGTCAGCCTTGTTGGCAACCATAGCCTGGTGCTCAGCCTCGAAAGCAGCCTCTATCTTGCGCTGAGTGTCGTATTCTGGCTTTAGATTGTATACATCGTCGTGAGCATGATTGAGATAGCGGCGTCTAACCTCCTCGGCACGCTCATGGAATATGCGGTCCAAAATCCAGTCTGTGATGAAAGGACGAGTGAAATGATCCTCTTGGAATCTTAGTCCGTAAGCCTCTATCTCCTCGCGACTCATAGCGAGCGAAGGCGAGAACTGTCCGAGCAGTCCGTGTACGGAGTCGATAGGAATATCCCAGATGCGGAAGAAACCAAGCACATGGTCGATGCGGTAGGCATCAAAGAATTTCGACATGTTTTGGAATCTGCGTACCCACCATATGCAGTCGTCTTTCAACATCTCATCCCAGTTGTATGTTGGGAATCCCCAGTTCTGACCATTCACAGAGAAATCATCAGGTGGAGCACCCGCCTGGCTGTTGATATTGAAGTATTTAGGCTCCATCCAAACGTCGCAACTATATCTGTTTACGCCGATAGGAATATCGCCCTTCAGTATCACATGCTTAGAGCGTGCGTAGTCGTGGGCAGCCTTCATCTGTGAGCTCAAGATGAACTGCACGAAATAGTAGAATGCCACCTCTTTATATAGTGCGGTACGAGGATTTGTGAGTTTTTCGCGGTCGTCCTCGTTCCATGTCTCGTTGCCTTCCCATTTTGTGAAGTCGGCTGTGTCATTCTTGTCACGGAGCATGCAATAGTGGCCGTAAGGTACGAGCCATGACTGAGATTCTTCGAAGAAAGCCTTATATTCTGCCGAAGCCATGATGCGCTTGCCCTCTTGCACGAATATTATCTTTAGGTATTCTGTCTTGGCATTGTTCACAGCCTCGTAGTCTATCTGCGAAAGAGCGTTGAGTTTTATGCGCAAAGCCTCATACTTCTTTGCCTTAGCTTTATCGGCAATTGCTGGAAGCTGGTTGAGGTCTACATACTGCGGATGTATAGCAAAAATAGAGATGCAACTATAAGGGTAGCTATCTGTCCATGTGTGAGTGATAGTGGTGTCGTTGATAGGCAATATCTGCAGTACTCGTTGTCCGGTCTGCGAAACGAAGTCTATCATCTTCTTCAAGTCGCCGAAATCGCCAATGCCAAAGCTGCTCTTAGAGCGAAGCGAGAATACAGGCACGAGGGTTCCTGCCACCTTGGTGTTGCAGATAGGGAAGAAAGCCTGGTCGAGGTCGTAGACAGATATGTCGCCATCGGCAAGATGAGCCACCTCGACGGTACGGTTCATGCATGTTTCCCAGATAGCGTCCTTTTCGTTGTTGGCGTCGATGGCAGCAAACTTAAACTCTATCTTGTTGCCACTCAGCGAGTCGGCATTGATATCAACCACCCATTCGTTGTTGTTGTGCTCTGTCATCTTCAGTCCCTTGTCGATGGTCCAAGCACCCAGCACGTCGTCGGCACCTGTAACCACCAATCGTTGGTTGCTCTTGAGCTGTGGCGCTCTAACGACGAGTCTCACCACCTTGCTTGCCTGCGACTCTTTCAGAGTGGTCTGCGAGCGACGGTTTATACAGTCGGTGAAAGCTGAGCTGTAGAGGTATGAATCCTCAGGCAGAGCAATCCACCTGTCGTATATATGATAAGTGTTAGCCTTGCGAGCGTTGAGCTCAAGGCGATGAGGTATTGTTGTCCACTCGTGGCGCTTTTCGGTGCCCGAGTTGTCGATGCTATAGAAATAATCAATGCTGTCACATTCTTTTTTGGCATTCATCTGGTAGTTCCAATGATGACCGTCGATGGTGCCCATTCTGTATTGCGATACAGAATCTTTATCATGGTTTTTGCCATGATGTATGATATTCAATACCAGTTCTTCACCGAAAATGGTATCGTAGTTTATGTTGAAATTTAAGTTCATAGCAATAGTAAAATTTTGTAGTTAGTGGTATTTTGGTCCAAAGTTAAATATTCTACTTTAATAATTTGCAGAAATATTGAAGTTAGAGAAATATTATATTGCGCAATCGTTTGCATATGGGGCGGGTGTAAAGGAGCGAAGTCGTAGAAACGACTTCGGACGAGGACGTATTTTTATTTTATAGTCTTAGTTTTCCTTTATATGGTCTTGGTTTTCCTTTATAAATTTTTCCTTTATAAATGTATGCAAAGCGAGATGGTGTTGGCGGAGAAGCCTACGGAATATTTGCTTTCTTCGCCCGTTATCAAGTCGCCAAGATAATATCCGAGCATGGTGCCGCCTACACCAATAGCTGCTCCTGCTGCTACATCCTCCCAATGGTGGCGGTTGCGTCTGATGCGGTCGGCAGCTGTCAAAGCAGCTACTCCATACCCTGCTATGCCTATCCACTTGGAAGTATGCTGATACTCCTTATATAATATGGTGGCACCAGCAAAGGCAAAAGTAGTGTGACCAGAAGGAAACGATTTGTTGTCGGTGCCATCAGGACGTTCACGGTTGACGACATGCTTCAAAGCCCATGTTGTGCCACTACTAATAGCGAAAGATGCAGCAGAATTCACAACCAAGCGTTTCCACGACGAATCGCTCTCCATGCCAGCAGCCTTCAGAGCGAAGGCTGCTGTGATGGGAACAAAGCGCAAGACATCGTCGATGCCGTCGCCATGGTACCGTTTGTGGTTAGAATAAGCATCTTGCAAATCGCATTCTTGCGCCTTGCATTCTTGCGTATTCCAACCTAAAGTTGCGAATATCGCTAAGATGGTGAATGTGTATCTTAGTGTTTGTTGTCGCATCTATTTAGTTTTTATGGATTTATCTTATTCTGCTGCTTTTTTCTCCTTAATCATTGGCACATAGAGAGCGCCGATAACCAAGAATACGCCAGCCACAATCATCATATCGCTCTGATGAGAACCAATGAGGCTCAAAATGGCGCCACCACAAATAGCTGCCACAATCTGAGGAATACAGATGGTACCGTTGAAGAGACCAAGGTAAGTGCCCATGTGGCCATAACCCTGCAGAGCATTGGTTACGAGTGTGAAAGGCATTGCCAACATAGCAGCCCAACCGGCACCTATCATCAAGAATGGGATAAACTGCAAATACTGGTTGTGCAAGAATGGAATCAAGGCAAAGCCTACACCTGCAATAAGCAAGCTGACACTATATCCCAATTTTATGTTCTTAAACATAGCGAGCACTACTACCCAAAGCACACTACCTACAGCCTGAACTGCGAAGAGAATGCCCACCCAGTTGCCTGCAGCCTGGAATTCTGCCGACTTAGGGTCTGTGGTATACCATACAGTCTCTGCAATAGCACCTGTAGAATAGTTCCAAAGATAAAGGAAGCCAGCCCAGCAGAAGAACTGCACCACGCCAACCTTCCAAAATGTAGAAGGAGCATTCTTTAAGAGAGTAATCCAGTCTGCCTTGCCCTCTTCTTTCTTTTCTACATCGCCAGTTAAACCATTATATTCGGCATACTGCTGAGGATTCCACTCCTTCACCTTTATGGTAGTATAGATAACACAAAGTATGAGGATAGCAGCGCCTATATAGAACGACCAGATTACGGAGTCTGGCACCACGCCCTCTTCGGCTACATTCTTGATTCCCAAGAAAGTAAAGAGGAATGGGAATACGTAGCCTGCTATAGAACCAGCATTGCAGAGGAAACTCTGTATAGAGTAGGCTTTAGCCTTCTGCTTCTCGTTTACCATGTCGCCCACGAGCATCTTGAAAGGCTGCATCGCCATATTGATACTGGTGTCGAGGAACATCAAGGCTATCAAGCCGAAGAGCATTGCTCCGCTTACAGCCAAACCAAGAGAGCCTGCATTAGGCAACAAGCACATCACGAGTACTGCCACGGCAGCTCCAATAAAGAGGTAAGGAATGCGGCGCCCCCAACGACACCATGTCTTATCACTTAATGTACCAACGATAGGCTGCACGAGGATACCCATCAAAGGAGGGAGAATCCAAAAATAACTCAAGTTGTGAGGGTCGGCACCCAAGGTGGCGAAAATTCGTGAGATGTTCGCGCTTTGTAGGGCGTAGGCTATCTGCACTCCGAAGAAACCGAAGCTCAGGTTCCATAAGCCCCAAAAGTTCATGTCTGGTTTTTGTTTCATAATAGATATTGATTTTTTATTATTTTATTCAATTTACCTCGTTGTCCCCCTTATGATAAGTTTTGTTCTAACAATCCTCTTGTCTATTTGCTCACGTGGAATAGTACCCTCGATATGTCCGATGAGGATGTTAGCTGCCTCTTCGCCAACTCGCTTTCCTCGTTGTTCCACGGTCGTGAGCATAGGTTCGCAAGCTATAGCACGTTCGCCATTGGTGAAACCGCAGATGGAAATATCCTCTGGCACACGATAGCCCATGTGCTTTACAGAATACAAAATGCCGATGGCTGTATCATCGTTCACTGCAAAGAAAGCATCTGGTACCTCTTCTTGCTCCATCAACTCTGGTGTTATCACTTCGGCATCAGCCCTGTTGTCGCAGATGCGGAAAAAGCGATCGTCAGGTTTTAGTCCTCGTTTCAGCAAAGCATCCTTGTAGCCATTATATCTATTCTTGGATATCTCCATGCTCATAGGCGAACCATAGAACGCAATCTTTCTGCATCCTGTATCTATGAGATGGTTTACTGCCGTGAGAGCACCCATGTAGTCGTCTACCACCACACGACTTGCATTAACGCCAGTAGATATGCGGTCGTAGAACACCAATGGTATGCCGTGGTCTAAGAGCTTTTGGAAATGGTCGAAACGCAGAGTGTCCTTGGCTTGCGACACGATAACGCCACTCACCTTGTGGTCGTAGAACGATTCGCAAATCTTAACCTCTTGCGCATACATCTCATTACTTTGCGCCATCATCACCGTATACCCGCATGCAGAAGCCTCCTCCTCAATGCCGCTAAGCACCGTGGAGAAATAATAGTGGGGCAGGTTTGGAATAATCACGCCGATAGTCTTCAACGGTTTTCGTTTGCTGTTTCGCAAACTCTCGGCAATGAAGTTAGGAGAGTAATTATGTTCACGCGCGTATTCCTTTATTTTGTCTCTTTGCGCCATGCTAATCCTTGGACTATCTTTCAGCGCACGCGACACCGTTGCCACCGACACTTTGAGCGCCTTGGCAATGTCCTTCATTGTTATGGGAGTTAGTTCTTTCATCGTTAGTAAGTCCTTGACTGCAAAATTACGCAAAACAAATATACCTTGTTGCCGCTGTCAAAATTATTTAAACGAAATAATGCGCAAACGTTTGCACATTATAAATAACGAAAATGTTTGTAAAAAAGTGCGTCGTATGGTAATTAAACTTAATTTTGCAGCATGAAATATTGATTAAGCCGTGTAATATTGCTTTTTATCAATGTGATTTTGCGCAAAATGCTTGTAAAACCATGCGCACTCTCTTAAACCTAACCGCGATATATCAAACAACATCAATCGTTATAACTAAAAACTTAAGAAAATGAAGCAGGTAAAGATTACAATGCCTCGAAGGGCTCTCACACTTGCGTGTGGTCTCGCCCTTTCTGCGACAGCATTTGCTCAGCAAGTGGTTGTCAAAGGACATGTGAAAGATGCTACCGGTGAACCGATTATCGGTGCTGCTGTTCGTGTAAATGGACAGAGTGGTGGCGCTGTTACCGATCTTGATGGTAACTTCTCAATTAAAGCCGACAAGGGCTCAACAATTACTGTAACTTATGTAGGCTACGAGCAAGCACAGGCTGCTGCTGCCAACAACATGGTTATCACTCTTCAGGAAGACAACCAGTCGTTGAAGGAAGTTGTGGTAATCGGTTATGGTGTAGCAAAAAAGAATGACCTTACAGGTTCTGTTACTGCTATTAAACCTGATGACAAGAACCACGGACTTCAAACCAATGCACAAGACATGATTCAAGGTAAGATTGCCGGTGTTAATGTCATTTCTAACGATGGTACCCCTGGTGGTGGTGCTCAGATTCGTGTGCGTGGTGGATCTTCACTTAATGCATCTAACGACCCATTGATTGTTATCGACGGTCTTGCAATGGATGATAAGGGTGTTAAGGGTCTTGCTAACCCATTGTCAATGGTAAACCCTAACGATATCGAAAGCTTTACTGTATTAAAGGATGCTTCTGCTACCGCTATCTATGGTAGCCGTGCTTCTAATGGTGTCATCATCATCACTACAAAGAAGGGACGCAGCGGTCAGGCGCCAAAGGTTAGCTATAGCGGCAATGTTTCTGTTTCTGCAAAGAAGAAGACATTGGATGTTATGGATGGTCCAGAGTATATGGCATTTATCAAGGGCCTTTATGGCGAAGATAGTGATGCTTACAAATCTCTCGGTTATCTCGGTGCTGATGGTCAGAGACATTATGCAAACACAGACTGGCAAGATCAGATTTATCGTACAGCTCTTTCTACCGACCATAATATCACCGTTACTGGCGGCTTGAAGAATATGCCTTATCGTGCTTCTATCGGCTATACCAATAATGAGGGTATTGTTAAGACTTCAAAGTTTGAGCGCTATACTGCAAGTGTAAGCCTTTCTCCATCACTCCTTGACGACCATTTGAAACTCAATATCAATGGTAAAGGTATGTTGGCTAAGAACCGCTATGCTGATGGTGGTGCTTTGAGCGCAGCAAGATTCATGGACCCAACAAAGCCTGTATATGCTGATAATGAAATATATAAGAATTATTTCGGTGGCTATTGCCAGTGGTACAGCGATTCTGATGTAGATCCAGCATGGCCTTATACCACAAACCGTAATGCTACCATTAACCCTGTCAGCGTTCTTAACCTGAAAGACGATAGAGCAACTTCTAAGTCGTTTATTGGTAACTTTGAGGCTGACTATTCTGTTCACGGCTTGGAGGATTTACACTTGCATATTAATGCAGGTATGGACTTCTCTACAGGTAAGCAGACCACAGACTATAGCCCATATTCTTGTGCTGTAGAAAACTCATTGCTCGTAAACTACTATGGTTACAACAAGTGGGATAAGAAGGATACTTATAACATGCAGCTCTCTATGTATGCTCAGTACTTGAAAGATATCAATAAAGCTAACCACTTCGATATCATGGCAGGTTATGAGTGGCAGAAGTTCCATGAGAAGTCTGACTGGTATGGCACAGGCCACTACCAAAGCACACACCCAACTTTGGCAGGTCAGAATTATAACTGCCCTTCAGTCGATCAGATAACAAAGTATGAAACAGAGAACTACCTTGTTTCTTTCTTTGGTCGTTTGAACTACTCTTTGCTCGACCGCTATCTCGTTACTTTCACTATTCGTGACGACGGTTCTTCGCGTTTCTCTAAGGATAACCGTTGGGGATTGTTCCCATCTGTAGCTTTGGCATGGAGAATCAATGACGAGCCTTTCATGCAGAAGCTTACTGCTCTTAGCGACATGAAGCTCCGTTTGGGTTGGGGTGTAACAGGTCAGCAGAACATCAGCGGCAAGGACTACTATTATATTCCTACATTCGCAGAAAACAAAGACCACGCTTACTATCCTTTGTTTGGCAATGGTTCAACAGCACGTCCTGAGGTTACAAATACCGAACTTACATGGGAGAAGACCACTACATGGAATGCTGGTCTCGACTTCGGTTTCTGGAACAACCGCTTGACATTCAATCTTGACTGGTATTATCGCAAGACTAAAGACCTCTTGAATACTGTATATGTAGACGCTGGTTCTAACTTCAGTAACAAGGTTTTGAGCAACATCGGTTCTTTGCACAACACTGGTATCGAATTTGCTACAACCATCCGTCCTATTCAGACAAGAAACTTGTCATGGGAAATCAACTATAACGTGACTTACAATAAAAACGAGATTGATGAGCTCTATCTCGGTGGTGGTAATGCCGTTGTTCCTACTGGTGGTATCTCTGGTGGTACTGGTACTACTATCCAAGGTCACGCAGCTGGTCATCCAGCAAGTGCATTCTATGTATATCAGCAGGTTTACGATGAAAAGGGACGTCCAATAGAGAATGCTTTCGTTGACCGTAATGGCAATGGTACTATCGATAGTGGTGACCGTTACTTCTACTACAAGCCTGATGCAGACGTAACAATGGGCTTTAGCTCACGTGTTAACTACAAGAATTGGGATTTAGGCTTCACAATGCGTGCAAGTCTTGGAAACTATGTATACAACAACAACCTCTCAAGTGTTTACAACACTGGTAAGGGCGCTATCTATACTCTTGGATATGCAGGCAATACATCTCTTGAGGCTGTAAAGCTCAACTTCCAGAACCCTGGTACAGAGCAGAGATTGTCTGACTACTTCGTACAGAACGCTTCGTTCTTGAAACTCGACAACATCACTATCGGCTATAGCTTTGATAAACTCTTTGGTGCTAAGATTTCAGGTCGTGCATACGCTACTGTTCAGAATGTCCTCACCATCACTAACTACGATGGTATTGACCCAGAAGTTAACAATGGTATAGACAACAACCTCTATCCACGTCCTATTACAACAATTCTTGGTCTTAACTTGAATTTTTAACCTTAAACAAGGAACATTATGAGACTATATAATATTAAAAAGATAATGCTCGGAGCGGCTATGGCTGTCGCTTCTGTAGGCCTTACTTCTTGTGTGGGCGACCTTGATGTTGAGAACATCAACCCACAGAAGACACCAACAACGAACTATGACTATATATTAAATAAGGTATATGCCAACATGGTACTCACTGGTCAGAAAGGTCCTGACGGCGAGGGCGACCTTGAAGACATCGATGAGGGTACATCAAGCATGATTCGTCAGCTTTGGAATGCTAACTCTCTAACTACCGATGAGGCAAAGTGTATTTGGGGTGATGCTGGTATCCCAGAGTTTAACAACGATGCTTGGACCGACTCTCATCCTATGATGAAGGCTCTCTACTATCGTTTGTACTTTGGTATCACATTGGCCAACTACTATATCCATAATCAGGGTGGCGAAGATGCTGAAACTCTTACCAAGCGTGCTGAGGCTCGTTTTATGAGAGCTTTGTACTACTTCTACCTCTTGGATCTTTGGGGAAATGTGCCTCTCAAGACTACAGTTTCTACCGAAGAAACTCCACAATCGCCACGTGCTGATGTGTTTGCATTCGTTGAGAAAGAACTCAAGGATGTTGTAGGTGAAGGCGACGGCAATGAACTTCTTGCTGCTAAGCGCCCTGTATACGGTCGCGCAGACAAGGTGGCTGCTTACATCCTCCTTTCTCGTCTCTACCTCAATGCAGAGGTTTATACTGGCACAGCTCAGTGGCAGAAGGCTAAGGACTATGCTTCTAAGGCTATGACAGAGGGTAAGGCTCAGGGCTACGACCTCTGTCGCACAGGTAAGAACGGATATTCTGCATATCAGCTCCTCTTTATGGGCGACAACGATGCTAATGGTGCAGAGAAGGAAATCGTTCTCCCTGCTATCCACGATGGTATCGATACTCAGACTTGGGGTGGATGTCTATTCATCATCGCAAGTACCAATAGTACCACAAAGTATACTCTCGACCTTGGTACTAGTGAGCAGTGGGGTGGTAACCGTGTAACAAAGCAGTTTGCCGAGAAGTTCCTCACCGAGACAACAGCTCCTAATAGTAGCAATCCTGCTGAGGTAGCTACTGCTGCTGGTGACGACCGTGCACTCTTCTGCTGCGAAAAGCACTCTATCTCTATGAGCGATCCAAGCGACTTCTTCTCAGGATATGCTTACAACAAGTTCAGCAATATCCATGCTGATGGCACTAAGCCAAAGCATTCACAATTTGTTGACGTTGACTTCCCAATGATTCGTTTTGCAGAAGCTTACCTCAACTATGCAGAGGCTGATGCTCACCTTAATGGTAACCGTTGCTCGGCTGATGGTTTGTCAAAGGTTAAGGAAATCAGAGACCGTGCTCATGCAAGTGCTATCTCTGCTGTTACTCTTGACGACCTTTGCGACGAATGGGCTCGCGAGTTTGGTTTCGAGAATATGCGTCGTACCACTCTCATCCGTTTCGGCAAGTTCGGTGGTGACTCTAACTACTACTGGGAATGGAAGGGCGGTAGCGAAGCTGGTAAGCAGATTGACAAGAAGTACAATCTCTTCGCTATTCCTAACAGTGTAGTTTCTAACGTTATCAAGCAGAACCCTGGATATTAATAAAGGTGACTATAACAAATAACTGAAAACCTTATTAAAAGTAGAAATTATGAAGAAATCATTAATATTGGCATCGATGGCTATGGTGTTGGGACTCTTCACCGCTTGCGATAGCGACCGCGACGATAATCCTACTCTTACGATGCCTGAAACATTCCGTCTTAACGCTCCTGCTATTGCAGAGAACAACGTTGTAGACTTGGTGAATACCGACAATATAACATTTACTTGCGACCAGCCTGACTATGGTGGATTCCCTATCGTAACAGAGTATACTGTAGAATACTCTACAACAGAGGATTTCGCAGAGGGCACTACCTATACATGGCCTTCAGCATTCACTTCAACAACAATCTCGTTGCAAGGACGTAAGCTCAACGATAATCTTATCGAGGCTTATCAGGCTGCTAATGGCGAGGGTACAACTCCTAAAGGTGACTTTCCTCTCTATATCCGCCTTTCGGCAAAGCCTGCTAATGTGAATGTTAATAGTGTTTATTCTAACACTATCGTGCTTCCTAAGGTTCGCGCCACATACAAGGCTCCTGATGTTTCTATCCCTGCCGACCTCTTCGTAGTCGGTTCTAACATCGGTACTGCTTGGAATACATGGCAGAAACTTGCTCATCCTTATAACACTAATGGTGTTTACTACACAGTAGTTTACATGCCAGAAGGTGGTGGTCAGTTCAAGTTCGGTACTAAGGAAGGCGACTGGACAGGACATTCTGCAATTTCTGAGTTCAACGATGCTGCTGAGGTTGGCATCACTGCTTCTTCTGACGACAATATCGTCTTTGGCAAGGGTGGATGGTATACTCTCGAATTCATCGCTAAGATAAAGAGCAATGCCCTCGTTTACACTCTCAATGTTTACAAGGCTGAGGTATTCGTAACTGGTTCTGCCTTCGGTGGCTTCCCAGATGATGGATTTAATGGTGTGTGTACACCTCCTGCCGACAATACTGGCGATTGGGTATCTCCTGAGTTTACAGCATCTGGCGAAATGCGTGCTTATGTGAAGGTTGGCGAACGCTCATGGTGGCAGACTGAGTTCACTCTTAAGGGTGGTTCTGAAATCTTCTTCCGTGAAACAACAGATATTCCTAAAAATTGGGAGGACGCTCTTGGAGCAGACTACTCTGTAAAGGTTTCTGCTGGCAACAAGTTGCATGTAAGCTTCGACAAGGGTACAGGTTTTATTGAATAAATGATGTATTAACCATTAAACAAGTAATTTCACTATGAAGAAATATATGTTATTTGGTGGTGTAATGTGTGCCATGCTTGGTCTTTCATCTTGCGATGAGAGCTTCAACGATTGGGCTTCACCATCTGTAAACGATCCTGAGGCAGCTTTGGCTGCCTACGGGATTGATGTGACAGGTTCTGGCGTAGAGGTAAACATGAACGATGCTGAGCGCCCAGACTCTATCCGCCTTGTATCTATCAGCTCTACCAACGAAGAGGTGGTAAGTCTTGAATACGACAAGGTAACCATCAATGATTGTAAGATTCCTTATGTTGTCAAGGGTAAGGATGTATATGTAGGCACTTATGCCATCGACTCTTTGGCTCGTTTGGCTTTGAAGAGCCAGAAGTATGAAACTCGTGAGCTCAAGGTTAGCGTTGATGCTCATGCTAAGTTGCAAAGTGGTAGCTCTGTAGCTTTCACAAAGGAGGTTATCCAGAAGGAAACTCCTATTGAAACTCCTGCTGTAGATCCTAATGGCTATTATCTTCTTGGCGAGGTTAATGGCAACGGATGGAATCCTGAAGAACCTGTATGGTTTGCAAAGGTTGCTGATGGTATCTACGAGGTTACCGTTACTACCGAAAACGAAGGTGAAAACTGGTATAAGTTTTATGGTGGCACCGATGCAGGTAACTGGGATGGCGCAAATGCTCACGTGATGGGCTGCGATACCAATGGCGATGGTTCGTTGTTCAACTATATTAACTGGTCTGCTGATCTTCAGTGCCCTATTATCAGTGGAAAGGGTAAGTGGAAGGTACGCCTCGATGTTAACAACTGGACATACACTATCAACGAGGTTAAGCCTGATCTCTTCTTGACAGGTAGCAACTATGATTGGGGTGGCAAGTGGTTGCAGTTGGTTCCTTTCAACAAATCAGAGGAAGACTTCTGGACAATCATCTATCTCCACGAGGGTGAGCAGTTTAAGTTTGCTCCTCAGGCAGGATGGGGTGATGACTTCGGTTACACAGGTACCACCATCAATGATGTGGCTGGTGCAAACATTACTAGTAGCTCAGATGGTAATATTGTTGTAGGTAAGGCTGGATGGTACCTCCTAAAGGTTCAGAATGGCTCTACTAAAACCTTAACAGTGCTTCAGCCAAATGTATACCTCATTGGTGATGCTGCAGGCGAATGGAATATTGCTGACTCTCATAAATTCACCGTTCCTACTACCGAAGATGGAGTATTCGAGTCTCCTGCTTTCGCTGCTGATGCAGAGCTTCGTATGTGCGTTAGCGTTGATGGCTTCGAGTGGTGGCAGTCTGAGTTTATGGTATTCGATGGCAAGATTGAATATCGTGGTCGTGGCATCGACCAAAATCGTGTAAATGTAAAGGCTGGTCAGAAGGTAACTCTTAACTTCACAGCTGGCACAGGTGAAATCAAGTAAAAAACTCTTTTTTATCTCATAATCTATTTAGGCGGCTCTCGTATAGTGGGAGTCGCCTATTTTCGTTGTATTCTCTATTTATTTCCTTAAACATTTGAAGATTCAAAGAAATGTAGTATCTTTGCCCATAGGTAACATTTAAAAACATAACGACATGGATGTAGCTGTTAATAACATTACAACGACCATTACCATTCCGCAAGTAGATTTCAACTTGTTAAAGGATTTGGCAAAGAAGTTTGGATGGGTTATCCAAACAGAAAATAAAAGTGGTATCGAAGAAGCTTTGGATGACGTTAAATCAGGTAGAGTTTATCATGCAGAAAATGCTCATGATTTAATAAAACAATGCTTAGAATGAAATATTCTATCGACTTTACCAATCGCTTTAAAAAGTCTTTACGTAAGGGCGTAAAACGAGGATTAGATCCTTCTCTTATTGAAAAGGCTGTAGACGAGCTTGCACGTGAAGGTAAACTACCAGCTTCATATAAGCCACATAAACTTCATGGCAATCTGGAGGGAATATGGGAATGCCACATATCTCCCGATTGGCTAATGTTATGGGATCAAGATGATGAAAAACTAACCCTATTACTTCTTGATACAGGTACTCATAGCGACTTATTTTAGCAAATGAAAAATAGGCGACTCTCGCATAGCGGTAGTCGCCTATTTTCGTAAAGTTTTATAGGCTGGTCGTTACGACTAATCCCCTTGAAATTTCCATTGAGCCCTTATTTACTGCAAATATGCTGTATTTCAAGCAATTAAACAAGCTTTAGAGGAATTGTTCCATTGAAATTAGTGCCCAAAAGAGGAATTATTCCATTGAAAAGGGTATCAAAAAGGGGAATTATTCCATTAAAGCGAGTGCTAAAAAGGGGAATTATTCTATTAAAACAGGCTCAGACAATGATTCCCACAGATTTCTTTCTTCACCATTACGGCTATAGTCTTCATTTTAATATATTGTTCGCTCATAAATATATAGCCATGGTAGCGACCAATGGCACCCCAAGAATTCTTGGCTATGATGTAGCGTTTGCCCTGCTTGTCGTGGGCAAGACCCACGAGAGCCATGCAATGGTCGTCGGTGGTGGAGCGAAGCTCAAAAGCCTTTTGACGCAAGGCGGCAGCGTGGGTTATGGTTTCGTGGTTGTCATTCTTATTATCGAGAGTTGCTATTCCGCTCTCCATATCAAAGCCCTTTTCGCTGATGTCGCCTTCCCAGCATACAGGAATTCCTTGTTTTAGCGAGCGCACGATGTATGTCATCATGCTATCTAAAGGCACGTTCAAGAATTTATCGTGCATCATGTTGTCGGGAGTCTCCAATTCAAACTCCTCGCCATAAGGATGATGAGTGAAGCTCGTTATGGCTTGCCACTCCTCAGGCTGATAAATGCTGTGGGCAAACTCCTGTGGCGAATATTCTGCACCTAACATATATATATGGTATGGCAGATATCCTATCTCGCGGTCCAGCAGGTCGTCGACATTTTCTTGCATTGTAGATATCGAAGAGCGTATGCGTCCAAGTTTCGCCATTTTGCGAGCTATAGCCATGTAGTTGGCAGGCTTGTCGGCATGATATGAGTCGTAGGGCATCATGCCATATAGCTCCATTAGCTGCGGTGTCATCGTCATCATACCACGCATAGATGGTGGACGCTGGCTAAAATGAGTCTTTGTGGCTTTATTGCTCAACATCATGCGAGCCAAGTAGTCGACTGATAGGTTTACCGAGTCGCCAATCATAAGGCGGTCGCTCTCTATGGTGGCAAGCATAGCATATATCCAGCATAGCGTGCTGCGCCCCTGGTCTTTCACCGGAGTGGTTTTTATTCGGCTATCGATGATGAATTCTATATTAGGCTTGCTATCGTGGTTTTTGCTGTCGCAAGCCGATAACATGCAGACTATCAGAGGTAGTAAAATGCAAAATAACTTCTTCATGTGGCAAAATTACGAAAAATATGGCTAACTTTGCACCCATGAACGAGAAAACAACAGATTTTGAGATAATGGCACCCGTAGGCTCACGTGAGTCTCTTGCTGCCGCTATTAATTCTGGTGCCGATTCTGTATACTTCGGTATCGGACAATTAAACATGCGTTCGCATTCTGCAAACCATTTCACCATCGACGACCTCAAAGAGATTGCTGCAACATGCAACGAGCATGGCATAAAGACATATCTCACCGTAAACACCATCATCTATGGTGAAGACCTTGAGGCTATGCGCGAGATTGTGGATGCTGCTGCCGAGGCTGGTATTTCGGCAGTGATAGCTTCTGATGTGGCTGTGATGACATATTGCCGCCAGAAGGATGTAGAAGTACACCTCTCTACTCAGCTCAACATCTCTAACATCGAGGCTTTGAAGTTTTATGCTCAGTTTGCCGATGTTGTAGTATTGGCACGCGAGCTCAATATGGACCAGGTGGCTGAGATATATCGCCAGATATTGGAACAGGATGTCCGTGGTCCTAAGGGAGAATTGGTACGCATCGAAATGTTCTGCCATGGTGCTTTGTGTATGGCTATCAGCGGAAAGTGCTATATGAGTCTTCATAATGCTAACCGCAGTGCCAACCGTGGACAATGTGTGCAGATATGCCGTCGCTCATATACCGTTACCGACAATGAGACAGGCAACCAGCTCGAAATAGACAACAAATATATCATGAGCCCTAAGGACTTGAAGACCATCCGCTTCATTGACAAGATGATGAAGGCTGGAGTTAGAGTGTTCAAGATAGAGGGACGTGCTCGTGGACCAGAATATGTGCATACCGTGGTTAGCTGCTATAAAGAGGCTATTGCGAGTGTTCTCGATGGCACCTTCACTGAAGAAAAGAAGGATGCTTGGGACGAGCGCTTGGCAACAGTCTTCAACCGTGGCTTCTGGGATGGATACTATCAGGGACAGACCATCGGCGAGTGGAATAAGAACTATGGTTCGTGTGCTACAGAGAAGAAGGTGCTCGTGGGCAAAGTGGTTAAATATTTCTCTAAGCTTGGTGTGGCAGAAGTTGCCGTTGAGGCTTCGGAGTTTGGTGTTGGCGATAAGCTCCTTGTTACAGGTAATGCAACTGGTGCACTATGGCTCATTGCCGACGAAATTCGCTATGACCTCAAGCCTGTAGAGCGTGCTTTGCAGCGTCAGCGTGTCTCAATACCTGTACCAGAGAAGGTAAGACCAAACGATAAACTATATAGAATAGATATTCAAAAATAAAAAGCCTCACCCCCAGCCCCTCTCCAAGAGAGAGGGGAGTGATTAGATTTTTTTCATTATGACAATCAACGAAATACAAGATGAAGTAATCGAGGAGTTTGCAGACTTCGACGATTGGATGGATAAATACCAGATGTTGATAGACCTTGGTAACGACCTCGGTACTCTCGACGAGAAATATAAGACAGAACAAAACCTTATTGACGGTTGCCAAAGCCGTGTGTGGTTGCAATGCGACTATGTGGATGGCAAGTTGGTGTTTAGTGCTGAGAGCGATGCGCTGATAGTAAAGGGTATCATCGCTTTGCTCATTAGAGTTATCAGCGGTCATACACCAGAGGAAATTCGTGATGCCGATTTATATTTCATCGAGAAAATAGGTCTTAAGGATCATCTTTCGCCTACACGCTCAAATGGCCTGCTCGCTATGGTGAAGCAGATAAAGGCGTATGCTGTGGCATATTCGATGAAGAAATAAGGTAAATAGATTTCTCTTTTACCTTTTTACCCTTTTACTTTTTTACCCTTTTACTCTTAAACGGTGCGTAAACTTAAAACCATAGAGATGAACCGCCTCTCGGTAGAAGAATTCCGCGAGGCTAAGAAGTTGCCATTGGTAGTGGTGTTAGACAATGTTCGCTCACTATACAATGTCGGCTCGGTATTCCGTTCGTGCGATGCTTTCAGAGTTGAGGCTGTGATGCTGTGTGGTATCACCGCCACTCCTCCAAATGCAGAAATCCACAAGACTGCCCTTGGTGGTGAAGACTCTGTGGAATGGCATTATTATGCTGATACTGCCGAGGCTGTGAAAGAACTTAAAGCCAAGGGCTATTTCGTATATTCCGTTGAGCAAGTGGAAGGCTCAACAAAGCTTCAAGACCTTAAGCTTCCTCCTGCGTCATGCCAGGAAGAGCCTGTGGGCTATGCTGTAGTTTTTGGTAATGAGGTTAAGGGCGTAGCCCAACCAGTAGTAGATATGAGCGATGGCTGTATCGAGATTCCACAATTTGGCACTAAACATTCGCTTAATGTCTCAGTCACGGCAGGTATCATCGTTTGGGAATTTGCCAAGCGAGTGCTTGTTTAAGTAAAAAATGGCCTTAAAAAGTATTACGTGATACTTGGGCAAGTATTACGTATTACTTTGCAAAGTATCACGTGATACTTTGCAAAGTATCATTAGTATCATAAAAAAGCAGATTGCAAACCGATATAACGGCTAATGCAATCTGCTTTATTTTTTACCCTTTTACCCTTTTACTTTTTTACCTTTTTACCCTTTTACCTTTTCACTTTTTTCACCTTGTTGCCTTGTTTGATGATAATGATGCCACGGCGAGGAGCTGTTAGCTGGGTGCCGTCTATCGAATAATAGCGTACAGGAGCATTGGTATCGTAGTCGTTTGTGCTGTCTGTAGGAATATTGTAGATGGCAGAAGGCAACTCTTCTGAAAGGAACTGCTGTATGAGTGTGCCCAACTGTTTTGCAGCATTAGTAATATCATTTTTGTTGTCGAAAGTATAGTTTTCGAAGGCATGAGTATAGGCTGCGATGCTATCTGCAAACTGTGTACATTGGCTGTTCTCAGGATGTGATGCAAGTGCTTGGTGGGCAGAATAAAGCGAGTCGGCAAAGGCTGTGTATGCACGGTCGATAGTTGGCTCGTTGTATATTCTGATACCATTTGCTATGTTGGCATTGATGATAACACTGAATGATGCTATCTGAGCCTCTGCTTCAGTCTTGATGAAATATGGCAGATTGTTTTTCATACCAAGAGTCATATTGCGGTCTGCAGCAATGGTGTTTATGGTATTGACAGTAATACTATCGTGATGAGATGTATAGATGCTGTCGCTATTTATATTAACATCTGTAGCCTCGAAACCTGTGAAAGCAGGTGTTGAAGGCAGATATACGAATGGTGTTGCTGCAGCAATTTCTGAGTTGTGGCTATGTATAAGCTTAACGCTTGATATACCTGTAATTTCGCGCACCTGTACTCCCTTAGGTGTTGTGGCTGCAAAAGGAAGTGCTAAAGCTCCCCAACCACATTTCTCTGCTGGTTGTGTCATGAATTTAGCCTTTGCAGCATGGAAGTTGTTGCGAGGCAAGAAGTCATAACCCTCGTTGATAATGAGGTCGTTGCAACGAGAATCAACGATGAGGTTTGATATGCCTTCTACATTGCTGTTACTATAGAATAGCGCATTTTTGTTGGCAGCCTTAGGTTGCGACGACAATCCGCTTACGGCAGTCATATCGTAGGTTGTAACATGGCTGTCTGTAGCAATTTCGGTAAAGAGAGTTGGATTCCAACCTCCTGTTACTATAGCTTGGCGACCATTTGCTGTTACTGCAAGCGAAGGTTCAAACACTTGGAAGTATACCTCAGAGTCTGCAATATCTACATTTATTGGGTCCTTGGTAGATGTTGTAGCCACAGGAACGAGTCGTACCTTGTATAATGAGCCTGCTTTGAGATATTTGAACTGGAATATCGTGTCGCGTGTTTCGCCAACACCAAACTTCAGCGAGTTTATAATCTTTGTAGTAGAATCTGTCGCCCATGTGTTAGTTTCCTTATCATATTCAAACATTGTGCACTTCAGCGTAGGTTGGCAAATGGTACCCTCGTCGCTGTTGGCAAGAGATACGCTGATATTAGCTGTGGTGTTGTTTAGATGATGGAACTTATAGTTGCCAATGGTGGTGATATCATCACTGGTGTCGGCAGAAATATTCTTCAGCGTGAGGGCAGATTTTGTAGGTAGCACCTCTGCTGTTATGTTGTCGAGCAATTTGCCATTGGCATCATATAGCCAGATGTTTACAGGTTTTTTGGCATTTATAGCCTTGTAACTGAACGAGAGTTTTGCACTATCGCCAGTTTCGATGATAGTATTTTCGTCCTTGGCAGTTGGTGATGAAGGCTTGGTGTTGGTAGTAGAGCAATAAAGATAGAACTTGCTCTGTGCCAGTGTAGCATCATTGTTGACCATAACGTTGATGGTGCATGTTGTCTTCTCGTAGAGAGTAGGAGAGAGTATGCGAGCCGTATAGTTTTGGTTCTTTGGAGTGATGTTGGCAAGCACCGACTGATACGAGTTGAAGCCATTCATACCTGTTTCGTCATCAATGGTATACCATCCGTCGCCTTGTCCACCCCAACCAAAGTTGAAGTGGTAGAGTCCTGTAGTAGCCTGATAGCCATCTAAAACTACTGCGTGTCCGCCATCCTTCTCGCTTGCTCCTGTATAGAGCATAGGACGACCAGAAATTAGATTGTTGTAAACCTTAGTTTCCCATGCTTGCTGTGAGAAACTTTCCTTATATAAACAATCGTTGTTCAGAGCAAACTGTCCGCGAATGGCATCGCCCATCTTATAGTTTTGACCAGAAGTGGCAGTACCACTTCCATCACCATAGGTGAGCCAAGCAGATGTTCCTGCAGCATACATCAATACCGCTACGGCTGAGTCTTGTTTTAAAGAACCTGTGCCACTATTCTTCATAAGATCATAGCGCAGAGGTGTGCCTTTAGGTAATGACTTGGTGACGGGAGCACCGCCATAGCCATAGGTAGGAGTGTCGTAGAGTGTTGCCGTAGGGTTGTCCTTACGGAAATAGTATACTATCTGCGATGCCGCAGTAGCAAGACAACCTGTTAGCGCTTGGTTGTTGTTGTCGGTGCGGTGCGGAGCAAGCATATTGTAAGGATAGCTCTGATGCCAGTGTGTTGTCATTAGCGCAGGCACTTCCACCCATGCCTTCTTATATGAAGCCAATGCAAAACGTTGCTTTGCCTTTGCTGGCGACATCTTGCTCTTTATCTTTGTAGGATTTTGCTCCTGTAGTTTCTTTATCTTCTCTGCCCATGAGTCGAGAAGATTCTGCAATGGTGCAGGAAGCTGTCCCTCTACATAGTCGCCCATATCGGTGTATCCTATGATAGGTGCTGTAGAGTCGTCGCCACTAACGATGACGTAGCCTTTACCCGCTCCACGCGAGAAAATATAATAAGGCGCTAATGCCACGTCATCTGGTGCAGAGTCGTCGATGCTAACGATGTTTTGTGCCACTATTCGTGCTTGCGAACGGTCTATGGCATCTGCATTTGCATACAGAGGGCAGGTTAATAGAATTGCCAATCCGCAATATTTACTATACGAAGTAAAATGATGTGCTACAACTTTTAAATAATTTTGTAGCTTAGCTGAAATAGATAGTTCTTTCATAAAATAAGATAAGTATGGTAGTTTTGTGCAAAATTACACATTTTTTGTCACAAAACCCAACTGTTATCTTATATTAATTGAAATGTGAGTGCTATGTACGTGGCACTCACATTTCATATTGGTAGTAATCTGCTTGCTTATCCCCAAACTTTCTTCGAGATACGCTCAACAAGTTGTAGTTTTGCCCATTGTTGCTCAACAGTGAGCTTATTACCAATTGCACAAGATGCGAAACCACATTGTGGCGAGAGCGAAAGGCGCTCCAATGGTATGTATTTGGCAGCCTCGTGGATGCGAGCTATAACTTTATCTTCGTCTTCAAGTTCTGGGCGCTTGGTGGTTATAAGTCCGAGCACCACATGCTTATTTGGACTAACCTTTGCTAAAGGTTCAAAGCCGCCAGAGCGCTCATCATCGTATTCCAGATATAGTACATCTACATTCTCGCGAGCAAAAGCCCAATCGGCTACAGAGTCGTAGGCGCCACTATTAAACCATGTGGAATGATAGTTACCACGACAAATGTGTGTTGCCACTACCAAATCGGCAGGACGACCTTCTATAGCGCGGTTGTTGACAGTTAGTAGCTGTTCTTTTACAGCATCGAGGTTGCTACCTAACTCCTTATATCGCTGTGAAGAAATAGAATTTGAAGTACCTAAAATTGCTCCCCATGAGCAATCATCAAGCTGGAGATATCTGCCGCCAACGGCATAGAACTGGCGAATGAAATCCTGGTAGACTGCAGCAATGTCGTTTATCAGGTCGTTGATATTAGGATAAATGGCTCTTGTGCCGAGGAAGTTCTTGGGTAGATTTAGCTGTTGGAATAGCTGTGCTGGCGCAGGAATTGTGAGTTTTGCGATATGCTTATCGTCTTCATATTTCTTTAGCTTCTTGTAAGCTTCGATGAATGGATGAGGCTGAGCAGTTAGCTTGCCTGTGAGATAAACTCTATCGAGGCGTGCAGTCTCGCCATTAAAGGCTATGTCGCCACCCGGCTCGTGGGTTACACCACCAAAGCCCCAAAAGAAATCAAGGTGCCAGAATGTGCGGTTGAACTCTCCATCTGTGATGAGGGTATAGCCTAATTCCTTCTGCTTATCCACCAGTTGTGCTACATATTCGTCGCGATTGCTATCGTTGAGATCTGCTGGACGAAGAAAACTGCCTACAAAATCAGCTCGCTGTGGAACCTGAATACCATTAATAGTCTTTGTCATAATTGTTGTTTGTTTTGTTGTTATCATTATTTCGTTTGCAAAGGTATGATAGTTGCGTGCTTCGGCAAAGAATATTTGGTGAGTTAAGGAAAATATGCTACTTTTGTACTCGAAAACTTTATAATAACAGAATATTATTCGGCAATAAATGAAATTCTCGGAACTTGATAGTATAGATCGCAAGATATTGCACATCCTTCAAGAGGATAGTACGCTTACAGTAAAAGAACTTGCAATGAGGGTTAATCTCTCAACCTCGCCCACCTTCGACCGCCAAAAGCGATTGGAGCGTGAGGGCTTTATCAAAGGCTATCATGCCATCCTCGATGCTAAGAAGACGGACAATGGTATGACGGTGTTGTGTAATATGCGTCTTAAGCGCCATTCGCAAATGCTGATGGATGATTTTATGGAGGCAATACAAGATATCGAAGAAATCACCGAGTGCTATAATACGAGTGGTGAATATGACTTCACGCTAAAAATACAAACTCGCGATATGGAGTCATACCAGGAGTTTATGCGTACCAAGCTTGGTAACATCGATAGCGTTGGCTATTTCCATAGCGTATTCGTAATGAAAGAAGTGAAGAATACACATGGTGTGCCTGTAAAAATGGGGTAGAAGTTCGCGGCTTCTATTTCGCTAGCGGCCAAGTGAGATATCTGTGGAGTAGATAGAAGTTGGAGGCAAGGAGGTATATTGCTAAGAGGGCAATGAGAATGTCGATGACACGATAGCGGCGAGCAAGGTAGCCGATGGTGATAGGGATGACGAAAGCCCAATGGGCTGTCATAATCTGTACCTCGTTGGCTGCAAAGCCGCAGACAATATGCATGATAAGGGTGAAAGCAAATACTGCCATCATCATCCATAGCATGCGCTCACGACGACCAAACCAGATGCCGAAGGCAAAGAGCAAGCAATATACAACTTCTATTGCATAGCTGCCCCACCAAAGATAGCGCACGATGACTGGTCGACGCCACAATACATCACCAAGGATATGCTTGCGATGGAATTGAATAGATTCGCCAAGCATATTCTCGTATACTATTTCCGTTCGTGGAGATTGTTGTTCCACCCATTTTGTAGTACTCTCAATTTGTCGTTGAAAACAAACCACACTACCTATTAATAATAAGGTAGGGACTACGTATGCCAAAGCCAACCGCTTTGGCATTATTGTTTTGCGACCGTGGAATATCAAGTCGGCAATGAATACCACTACGCCATTTGTTAGTGTGATGCCAGCTGTGATGGTGTATAGTATGGCTTGTTGTATTGGCGTAGTCTCGAAAGATGCTAATATATATATGGTGATCAGCAACATGAAGAGCGACAAGCAGAAATGGTCGGGCACGATGGCTGACACCATGATATAGGCAAAGGTGAAGAATAGCGAAGTTAGCAATGTGGCGCTAAGCTTAGTGGTACGGACATGCTCTGTGAGTATGCGATACATAAAGATGGCACTATAGAAAGCGCAGAAGAATAGTTGGAAGCCAACGATAAACTGCACGCAGTTGCAACCTGTGAGTTGCCATAACCCTTTGTTTATTATATATAGCGGCCACATCATCCATGCAAGGAGCGGATGGCGCAGAATGTCGTAGCCCATCTGCCAATGCGTTACCACATCGTAGGCTGTAGGGTCGAAGCCTGCCATGTGGAAATTAGACAGAAATACGTTGCGTGCTCCCACGCTGTAGTCCATAAACTGATCGAAGAAACGTGAGATAAAGAAATAATGTATCATCAGCAATAGCACAGTTACTATTGCTGCTACAGGCCATTCTTCGCGACGTATAGCAAATACGCCCCTAAAACTTAGCTCTTTATCTCTATTTAATTTTTCACTCTTCACTCTTCACTCTTCACTTAAATTCTTCACTCTTCACTCTTCCCTCTTCACTTAACAAAGGTAAGTCTGCATTAGTCCGATATTCCAACCATAGAGGAACATCATTACTGATATAAGCAACAGATGCAGCACCCAAACAAAGCGATAATTGATGATTCGCAACAGATATGCTATGGCAATAGGGATGATATACATCCAATGTGCCGACATGATATATGGTTCGTTTAGTCCGAAGCCGAAGCCTACGTGCAACACCATATCAAGCATGAAATATGAGAGGCAAGTCCATAGGAATGGACTACCCAAGCCACATAGGATACCTAATATAAATAGGACTACGATGATACCCTCGATGATATAGTTGAGCGTCATGCCATACTCTACTATCATTGGACGTTTGCCATAGAGGTCTTGCAAAAGATGATCCTTATGAAGCTGTATGCCCTCGCCAAAGACATTCTCTACGAGCGATGTCCAGCGTGGAGTAGTGATATCTGTCCAACGAGAGAACTCACCATTAGATATTGGTGTGCCCTGTAGTTTTCGCTTCTGCTTCTTTACTATAGGCTTTGCTGCCTCTGGAGTCTTGCCCTGTGCACGAAGTGCAGAGTTGCGTTGTGCTTGAGCAAAGTCGGCAACTTTATTCTTCTCTGCCTCTTTCTTCTCCTTAGCCACCTTCTTGGCATACCATGAAGGGAATACAAAAACATGGTATTCCCAACGAGCAAAGCCCCAGATGAGAGCAGAAGGCAAGATAACGGCAAGCAACAAATAGCGCCATCTGAAGAATCCTCCCTTGTTTACGAACAATGCCGAGAGGAATATCTTCAAACCATTGTTGAGTGAGGTGCCAGCGGTGAATAAGAAGTACACCACCGTTTGCCATATCTTCATTGGTCGACCGCTCTGCAGACGCCTGCCTGTGACATATAGCGAGAGCGTTAGGATGAAGCTCGAGAATATGAAATGGTCGGGCACCATGCCTGAGAGCATGATATATGCAAACGACTGATACAAGCCCACCAAAAGGTATGAACTAAGAACATCGATGCCTACGATGTCGCGGCAAATCTTGTAGACGAACATCGCTGCATAGAAAGCCGAGAATATCTGCAGGGCTGCAACGATGAATATGGCACAGTTGATACCTGTGATACCTATCAGCAGTTGGTTGAGCAGATAGGCAGGATACATAAAGAATGCCAGCAACGGATGGCGATAAACATTATAGCCTGCCGACCAGTCGCTAACAACACTTAGCGTGATAGGGTCGAAACCTGAGATGTGGAACTTACCGATAAAGAGGTTCCAGTAGTTGCTCTGTATTGGTGTAAACACATTATAATAATGTGCTATTACCATGGCATTAATCGATACGAGCAATACTATAAGCAACAGGGCAAGAAGTCGTTCTTCACGCCTAATGCTGAATATGTTGTTGGTTCTTTCGTTCATTCTATCTATCATAGTCCGTTTATTCTTTAGTTTATTCTTTCACTTATTTCTTAAGGAAATATCTCACTAATATGAAGTTTACCGGTACGCAGATGGCAAACACTGGCACCATAGCCCAGTCTTTAGGTATGCCCACGAAGAGCATTGCTGCGAGCACTACCGTCTGCATGGTATAGTTGACGAGGTGTGAGAATGCAAAGCCCAAGCCTCGGCGTGTGGTTGATTTCACCTTGAAGGTGTAGCGTGTGGATGCCACATAGTTGAAAGCGAAGCTCACAGCGTAGGCAATGGTATTGGCAAGGGTAGGGTGCATGATGCGGTTGAAAGCCAAATAGCACGCATATTGTATTATCGTTGCTACCACTCCCACAATGCCGAAGCGTATCACCTCACGCAACTTCTCATTGTCTGAAAGGTTTGTAAAACGATTCATCGGCATATTCCATCATTTGTTTGTCGCCCTGACTGTCGCCATAGGCATATATATAATATTCTGCACGCTCCATGTCGTTGGCTTGCATATATTCTTTTATACGATTCACCTTTTCTTCGCCATAGCAGTTGTGACCTTCTATTATGCCTGTAATCTTTCCGTCTTTCACCTCTAAGTGGGTACCAGAAAGAGTTGGCATTGAGTTGAAAGCCTTAGCAAGCATGGGTGCCACCCAGTTTTCGGCACTTGCACTAACCACTATCACCTTGCCGCCTTGTGCTATGATATCATTTATTTCGGCTATAGCCTGCGGACGGATATCTGTGTGGTGAAGAGCAGCAAAATTGTTGCACAACACATCGAAGGCTTCAGCAGACAAGCCACCAAAGAAGTGGGTAAGGATGCGCTCTTTGCTACGCCAGTTGGGATATAGATGAAGCTTCATCATCACCAGAAACCATATGTTTGCCAACAAACCTAATATCAAGCCTTTTGTGCCATGCGCATAGCGTATAAGCTCTATCATAGAGTCTTTGGTGGTTAGCGTGCCATCAAAGTCGAAGCAATATAGTTTATGTTTCATGTCAGATATATTATTGCGAAGAATGATAATCCCCATACTGCCACTATAGCCTGCAACAGATGGTCGGTGAGCAATGCCTTAGTAGGGTCGCCACTCTTTTGGTCAACAACGGCAAGCTGAATATAGCGTAACAATCCTATGAGCACCAAGATGGTGGTGAGATAGAGATAGTTGGTATGGAAATGCTCCACCACCTCTGCCGAAACGGTATACATGATATAGCATACGAGCGTTACAGAGCCTGTGATGGTGATAGCCTCGTTGATGAAGGTGAGGTTGTAGCGAATAGTGTTTTTGCGTGGAGCCTCGCCTGTGGCATTCATGCGCAACACATCATCGCGACGCTTTGCAAACGACAGGAATAGCGTGAGCAAGAATGTCATGAGCACCAGCCAATGACTTGCTATTGTCTCGGTGGCTGTGGCACCAGCCAATATTCTGAGCACAAAGCCAAAGGCTATGATACAGACATCGATGATGGCATAATCCTTGAGCTTGGTGCAATATAGCACATTCAATAGCCAATAGCCAACGATGATGCACATCGTTGCGAGAGCGTTGATGGTGAGCAGCAGACAGGTGGCAAAGCCAGCTACCGCTAACAATAGCATCAGGGTGTAGGCTGTAGGTATGCTTATGGCACCCGAGGCTATAGGGCGATTGCATTTCTTTGGATGCTTTCTGTCGGCATCCACATCGATGATATCATTCAAGCAATATATCGATGATGCTGTGAAGCTGAAGGCAAAGAATGTTATCACCGCAGCCATGATGTCTTCGGTACACATCAGCGAACCACCAAAGAACATAGGGAAAAACACGAAGGTGTTCTTCAGCCATTGGTGAGGACGTATGAGCTTTATTATCTTTTTCATAATGTTTATCTTTTAGTTAAAGGTGGATTTCGTGGGTAAGCGACGCAGCCAAGCTGCGACGAACGCAACCCTTTTTACCTTTTCACTTTTTTACCTTTTCAATTCCCTTATGCAATAGCCATGCGAGCGGCATGGTGATGAGGGCTGTGAGAAGAAAGGTTGGCCAATATCCTATATGCATTCGCTCGATATAGCACAACACGAAGTGACTATGTATCAAGTAGGCTTCAAGACTTACTGCTCCAACAAATCGGAATATCATATTCACTTTGTCTAGCAATCGACGGAATACACGATTTAGGAGCATGATGGTTGTTATGGTGAATGGTATGTAGAGCATACGTTCAACAAACAAAGGGAAATGTCCGTGGCGTATCTGCTCAAGATACAGACAAGTGCCGAAGGTTAGAATCCATATTGCTGCCAACATCCATACCGCTTGACCATCTATGGTGTGGCGATTCTTGACCATAGAACCGAAGTTGATGCCAAGTAGGAATATAGGCACACGACTCCAGAATATCTCCAGATGACCTACTGCCTGATGAATAGGTATCACCCATTGCACCATCACACACCAGATAACACTTATCAGCGGCAACCAGCGATACATAGGGTGGCGCTGGATGAGCATCATATAGAATGGCGATATGGTATATAGCATCATGATGGCAGGGATATACCAAAACGTAAGCTCATCGTGAAGCCAGAAGTCCCAGTTGATGGTGATATCGCCAATGAGGTCTATCCATGCCATGATGTCGCCACCATGAAAACGAGGAATATAATATAGCGAAGCCATGATGAGCCAAGCAGGATAGATGCGTACATAGCGGTTTTTGAAAAACCTTAGTAGCATATCCTTAGTAGCCATTCCCTTCTCCGTCATCTTTGTCCATGAATACCATAGTCCGATACCGCTAAGGAAAAGGAATATGTCTACGCCTACATTTCCCATGCGACGTAGTCCGAACATAGGATCCCAGCGGTCTAAGCCTACGTGGAACAAGATGACGAAAAGCATTGCTGCTCCCATCTGCTCACCGCGAAAACGGCTCATGTTATAGAGTTCGATATCTGGTATCTTCATGTTATTTTGCGATTTGTTTATTCTAAAGTTGTATGTTATGCAAACTTTATCTTTTTCATTATTTCTCTAAACAACATGGCAACAAACAAACTTGCTATGATATACATCAGCAGTCCTGTCCACATGTCGCCTTGGCGAGAAATCGGAATGAAAATCTTTCGTGTTATAGGGTGGCTGACAAACAATGCTGCACTTATGTCGCCCATCCATAGCATGGCAGCACCAAGATATGGTATGTTCTTTATAACCTTTGCCATTGCCAAGCATGCACCGATAACCGCAATAGGAGCAAATGTCCAACCGATGAGGCAACAGCTAAAACCTACTACAAATAGCGAGAATACTACGAGCCAGATGCACCATTGCCAAGTGCGGTATTCCTCATTCTTTATTCTGGCAGTCTCGCAGTTTGCCATCAGCACTCCTAAACCAAATGGCAACATGCCACCCATGAAGTTGTAGCGATAGCTGTTGATGGCTGATCCCATAGGGTCGAGACAAAGCTGTATGCCTACGCATGCCACCATTAATGCTACCGTGAAGCCCCAATGTCTGCGATATATAAACAGACGATAAACTATATACAGTTGGAGCATAAGTCCGAAGAACCAATAAGGTCCGGGCCATATCTGATGGTCAGGGTCAGGGAGTAGGTTGTTGACCATGAATAGCTGTGCCACCACCTTTGTTACATCGTAATGCCAACGACCTGGAGTTATGGTATCAACCATTAGGAATGTAGCAAAGCCAACTATCATCATAGAGAAGAGCTTAAGAAAATGCTTCTTTATGAATGCCCATATTCCTTCTTCTGCAGCTACCAACTTGCTACCATATTTCATCTCTAAGCCATAGGCGCTGAGAAATAGGAAGATAGGTACGCCATAATGACCTAAAAACGATACCCAGTGCATAGGCAGCAGCTGGTCGGCATTCATAGTGACAGCCCAAAGCCAGTCTACATTCTTTTGATTGAAAGTATACTCGTTTTCCTTTACCACAGGACCAAGCCAGTGGCAGTAGTTATGCAAGAATATGCCCATTATGGCAAGTCCGCGCATTATGTTGCATTCTGCTCTTGAGAGCAATGGCGTATTCATAATTTTCCCAGTTTTTACTTTTTTACCCTTTTACCTTTTTACTCTTTTACCCTTTTACTTTTTTACCTTTTCCCCTTTTCCCTCAACTTATCATAGTCGGTATGTCCTTTCAAGAGTCGTGGTCGCATTTCATTGTAGTTTGGACTCAAGATGTCGTACTCTTCATGATAGTCGGGAGCGCTGATGCCGGCAAGGTGCATAAGCATATGAGCTACGGCGTCGGTCATAAACCTCTTGTTCTTAGCCGCCTTTATCTCTTTTACCATCTGCGGATGGCGCTTAGCATATAGAGGTGAGACATATACCCAGAAAGGTATCTCAAACTCGTAGTGTGCCAGGTCGTAGTCTATTGCCGACGAGTGGTTGCGACAGATAAAACCACGATTGCCCTCATAGCATTCCTCACCATGGTCAGGCATATATATCACCACAGCATCGCGGCGCTGGTATAGTTTCACTATTTGGTCTACTATCGAGTCGTTGTAGAGAGTCGCGTTGTCATAGTCGCTAAGAGTACGCTTCTGTTTGCCATTAAGGTCTGGACGCAAATCATCATAAGTGCTTACCCAGAAATGGCGTTGGTTAGAAGGGTATCTTTGGCGATAGTTTACATGCTGGCCGAGCAAATGGAAGATGGTGAATTCATGTTCGCCAATCTCTGGTTTAATTCGCTTATAGTCTTTTAGCAATCCTGAGTCGAGAGGTCGCAAGGTATCGTTGCGCGAATCAAACATCTGCTTACTCATCACAGGATTGTTGAGGAAGAAACCACCACTAAAGTCATATACAGCCTCTTTGGCTTGAGGTAGAAACTGGTTGGTGATAAAAGTGACGTGATATCCAGCCTTGCGCATGAGCTCAGGGAACATAGGATAGTCGCACCATTCACCCTTCTGACCTACCACATGCATAGAGAAGATATTCTTGAAAACAAAGCTTGTGAGGTTCCATGGCGATACCACATCAGTAAACTTTATCAGTCTACCTTGCTTCTCCAGTTTTCTCTGTCGTGGATTAGTATCTACATCATAACCATAAAGACTCGAGTGGTGGCGACCATAGCTTTCGCCGATTATCAAAACGATACATGGCGAAGCATAGCTGCAACTATCAACCTTTGCCTTGCCGGCTGCAGCGATAAGAGTCGTTATCTGTTTTGCAGCCAACTGGTTGCTTCGTATGCTGAATGCCAAACGATATACAGGAAGATACATATTGCCATGCCCCGTCTGTGTGAGCAGATGCTCTATCTCGCCAACAGTCTTTGCTGTCATCAACTTGTGACATCCTTGCTTATTGCTCCAACTCATTCCTATGGCAACGATAGCTAATACCACAGTAATGATACCTGCTGCAGGCATCAACTTAAACCATCGTGCTCTCCATCTATGCCATCTGCCAAGCATCAGCATTCGCCTGCGATAGCCAAAGAGCTTGTATATTCTTCGGCGCAATCCCCATGCCGTATGCAGAATGATAACTCCTACCACAAAGCCCACAGGACCTTGCAGTATCTCTGGTGTGAGATATGTGCGTAAGAATTCGCCAGCTTCACGACTATCAGTCTCGCCAAGAAGCAATAGCATAGAAGGATTTATTGTAGAGCCAAACTTGCTAAAACAATAAACGTCGGCTATGGCAATACTATACAAAATGAAGTAGAGCACCGCCTTTATCCATAGGCGTACCTTTCCTGGAATAAGAGAAAGTAGCACACAGGCTATATAGTCGTCGGCAAAAAGTTCTAACCACAGATTGCTATACAGCTCTGCGCCTTTGGTGTTAGGGAGTGTGCAAATGGCACACACAACACCTAATACATACATGAATATGAAGAAACCGAAGTTCCGGGCTATTGGAACCAGCGGCAATGTCATTATTTTCCTAATCTTCATTCGTGTTCTGTTTATTCGATGGTAATAACCATGCGGTATTTTGTGCAAAATTAATGTAAAAGACTGAAACTGCAAAGAAAACATGCTTTTGTTTTGCCATTTCACTCATTTGCACTACCTTTGCATTACTATTAACAAAGAAAAGTAATATAAAATAATATAATATGGGAAAGATTATACTTACTGGCGACCGTCCAACAGGTAAACTCCACCTCGGACACTATGTTGGTAGCCTTCGCCGTCGTGTTCAGCTTCAGAATGCTGGCGACTTCGATAAGATGTTTGTTTTTATGGCAGATGTACAGGCTCTTACCGACAATGCAGACAATCCAGAGAAGATTCGTCAGAACATCATCGAAGTAGCTCTCGACTATCTTGCTGCTGGTCTCGATCCTGAGAAGTGCACACTCTTCATCCAAAGTCAGATTCCTGAGCTCGCTGAGCTTACTACATATTTGATGAACCTTATCAGCGTTAGCCGTGTACAGCGCAACCCTACTGTAAAGACAGAGATTAAAATGCGTAATTTCGAGGCTAACATTCCTCTCGGTTTCTTCTGCTACCCTGTTTCACAGGCTGCCGACATCACTCTGTTTAAGGCTACTACTGTGCCTGCTGGCGAAGACCAGGAACCAATGATCGAGGTTACTCGCGAACTCGTTCGCCGTTTCAACCAGACATACGCTCCTGTGCTTGTAGAGCCTGAGATTATGCTTCCTGAGAATGCTACAGCTCGTCGCTTGCCAGGAACCGATGGTAAGGAGAAAATGAGTAAGAGTCTTGGCAACTGTATCTATATCAGCGACTCTGAAAAGGAAGTTTGGAAGAAGGTGAAGAAAATGTCAAACGGTGAACCTCGTATGAGCATGGACGAACCTGGTCATCTTGAGGGAAATGCTGTGTTTACATATCTTGAGGCTTTCAGCACCGATGATGACTTCGCTAACTTCTGGCCTGAGTATCACAACCTCGATGAATTGAAGGAACATTATGTTCGTGGTGGTATTGGTGATGGTACTTGCAAGAAGTTCCTCAACACCATCCTCAACAATATGCTTGAGCCTATGCGCCAACGTCGTGCAGAGTTTGAGAAGGATATCCCTGAAATCTATAACATCCTTCGCAAGGGTACTGAGCAAGCACGCGAAACAGCTGCAAAGACCATGGATGAGGTACGTCATGCTATGCGCATCGACTATTTCGACGATCAGGAACTCATTCGTCAGCAGATCGAGAAGTTTAGCAAGTAAAAGAAACAAAAAAATAAACCGTTGTAGGAGACGTTAGGTCATCTCTTGCAACGGTTTATTTTGAAGTATAAAGTGGATAGGCATACAACTCCTCCATGTGCTTTTTATTTCTCTTCCATAAATCCAATACGATGTTTAGTTCTACGTCTTCCATCGTAGTTTCAAGAACTTCGCCTTCGTTTGATAAAACTATTGCGTGATGTGGTTCTCTTAAATCAAAAACTCTTATATTAGAATCTTCTGTTCTAGAGAAAGCGTAGCCACATACTATCATATCGGCATTAGAGCTTATAGTTTCTAATTCTTCCTTATTCATAATTACCAATTTTTACAGTTTTTATATTCTTCAAAAACTTCTTTGGGTCAATATACAGGTTTTGAAGAATAGGCACAAGATCAATATATTCTTCGGTTATGCCCATTCCGTCATAATCAGCCATTACCACCAAATATCCATTATCCCATTCCTTTACCTCTGTATATCTTTTTAGGATGATTGGGCTACGGAATCGGATATTGCAATTACCATATTTGAAAGATGTCATGTCGCCGTGATTTGACAGCACGGCTTGATTATTCACTTCTGCCATATTTCAAAGAATTTTATGTATTAAGCTTTTTGCAAAGATAGTGCAAACGAGCGCAATGAAAGTTTACTTTCAAATTGCTGAGTGCAGCCTATCTTCTGCAAATTTAGATAAAATTTCCGAATTAGAAGCACGTAAAGAACAAAAACGTAGAAAGAAAGAAAAAGAAGAACAAGATGAAGGTTCTGGTGGCAGTGGCAAAAAAGATGCCCATCGCCGTTTGGCATGTGTTGCATGACAACACAATTTATATTGACTTCACTACTGATCGTAAAATGTAGTATTCGCTTCAAACTTCACGCTTTTCTGGTATGAGTCAGTATGACAAGTCAAATTTCCGTATTTCCCAATATCCCAAGCAAAAAGATTTCCGTATTTTTCAATATTTCTAGCAAAAAGATTTCTGTATTTTCTAATATTTCTGTATTTTTGCAGAGGTTAAACAACACAATATCAACATATTGCGAGTAATATCACTAACAGAAGAAAACATGGAAAGAATATTCAAACGAAAATTATACGACAGACTCCAGAAATGGAAAGATACAAGGAATGGCAAGACTGCAATTCTTGTAGAAGGAGCGCGACGTGTCGGAAAATCAACATTGGTGGAGCAATTCGCCAAGAACGAATATGTCTCGTATATACTTATCGACTTCAACAAGGCTTCAAAAAGGGTCGTGTCCCTATTCGATGATTTGATGGACATAGATTTTTTCTTCCTACAACTGCAAGCGATATACAATGTGAACCTCATAGTCAGAAATTCCGTCATCATTTTCGATGAGGTACAAGCTTGTCCGAAAGCAAGGCAAGCCATCAAATATCTTGTGGCAGATGGCAGATATGACTACATCGAGACTGGATCGCTCATCAGTATCACCAAAAACACCAAGGATATTACGATTCCAAGCGAAGAGGAAAGAACAACCCTGCACCCCATGGACTACGAGGAATTCAGATGGGCGATGGGAGACACCGTTTCCGTGCCATTGCTCAAGCAGTTTTTCGATAAGCGGATGATGCTTTCCCAAGCTCATCGTACCAAGATGAGAGAATTGCGCCTATATATGCTCGTTGGAGGTATGCCACAAGCTGTAAATGAATATCTTGAGACCAACAACCTTAGCATGGTTGATCTTGTAAAGCGAGACATCATACGTCTATACCTGGACGACTTTCAAAAGATTGATCCCTCGCGCCGAATCGAGCAACTATATATGAACATCCCTGCTCAATTAAACCAAAACAGCAACCGATATAAACCATATTCTGTTGTGGGAAGCGTTGAAACGGATAAGCTACAAGGACTCCTAAGAGAAATGGAAGACAGCAAGACTGTATTGTTTGCATACCATGCCAATGACCCGAATATCGGAATGGCATTGCATCGGAACACTTCAAAATTCAAATTGTTTTGTGCCGATACAGGATTGTTCGTCACACTTGCCTTTTGGGACAAGTCGTTCACAGAAAACGTGATCTACGAGAAACTTCTGAGTGACAAGCTGAGTGCCAATCTAGGATACGTATATGAGAATCTTGTTGCCCAAATGCTAACAGCAAGTGGCAACAAGCTCTTTTACTATTCCTGGGCAAAGGATGCGACACATAATTACGAGATTGATTTTCTCTTGTCAAGCGGCATCAAGATTTGCCCTATCGAAGTCAAGTCTTCTGGCTACAAGTCTCACGCCTCATTAGATGCCTTCTGTGAAAAGTTCTCCAAGAACGTGGGGAAACGCTATTTGCTATACACCAAAGACTTGGCAAAAGACGGAAACACCTTGTTGCTCCCTCTCTATATGACACCTTTTACTACCGACAATCCTCTTTCTGAATGAGGTTAGAGTGATAGTCAGGAAAGGGAAAAACGTCTGTCTCCAGGAACTTCTCCAGCAAAAAACAGGTTCGGAATCCGAACAGAGTTTTTTGTATTGCTGGTAGCACGTAACACAGGGGGCAGGACACAGGATGCAGTCATGCTCTCTTTTCGGTTCAGACAGCAGGCCGTATGCAAGGTAACAGGACCGTACAGTCTTTCTACCCAATCTTTCAGCTTCTTGGCCAGTTCGGGGTTATAGCACATCAAGGAACAGCCCGGTGCGTATAGGTATTCGATGGATGGACTCATTGATTGTCAAACATAAAATTCCGTCAGTAGGTAGAGAAGTTTAGCAAGTAAAAGAATCAAAAAAAAAACCGTAGAAGGAGACGTTAGGTCATCTCTTGCAACGGTTTATTTTTAAGTATAAAGTGGACAAGCAACGGCTTCACGGACAGAGTAATCTATGGGCAAGCCGATAATAGAACAAATAGATCGTGAAATTCTTATTCCCACGGTCTATAAAATGCACAGAGTATTAACTTAAAGAACTCTTAGCTTTCTAAATATGTCTTTCGTTGCCTCTATTGTATCATAATCCCCGGAAATGTTTGCTACTTTCAAGCATTTCTGATACAGATTGCGAAGATAATCGCGGTCTCTTATTTCATCCAAAGACTGAAATATCCGTCGCATTTCATCATCAGGATTACGGTTCATTGAGTGTTTGAGGATTTTTTCTACTTCACTTTGAGACAAGCCTAATGAAAAAATCGTGGATTGTACGATTTTATTAGCCTCGTCGTCAAATGCGCTTGCAGAAGATGCTCCCTGAATGAATGCCAATAGTTTGACAACTGCATATTTCTGATTGATGAACAAGTCCTTTGATGGATTCGTTATTATCGTAGGTCTATTAGCAAATTTCTCGTCTATTTTGTCTGCGCTTCTATGCAACGAAATACATGCAATAAGAAGGACTGCTGCTATAATAAATAGTATTCCTGCCATATATACGTATTGCTTTTAATCGAAATCTTTCTTATACTCGTTATATCTCCCTCTTCTATAAAGTACCATTATAATAATGGGAAAGAATATTATACACGCTATAATATCAATGACCCAACTTGCGGTTGTCCGATTATAATCAACCTTTTCGTTGTGCTCGCGGATTTGCTTTTTTAGCGTTTTTTCGTCCATGATGCTTACTCATTTATTTCCATTACTCCAATCTTCTTTATCTTTTTTCTCCTTTTCTTTTTGACTTGCTCGATGAAGCAGGAAAATACCTAATGCAATCCAAAAAAGGGGACCAAAAGGATTGCTGCCACCGATTAAACAACCAAGAAGGGACAATGCTCCTAATGATAAAATTATCCAACCAGCTGTTCTCATTTGTTTTCCTCCTCCTTTTTAATATCAACGAACTGTACATCATTCTCTTTCTTCTTTGAGCAGAGCACGACAATCAATCCGATAAAGATGTTTACTAGTGACAAGAAGAACGCCCAACCGAAGCCTATCTTTCGGTTACGTCCCATACAGCCCACTCCATAAGCAAGAGCCACGGCTATTACAAAGAAAAATCATCTCTCCATGTTAAATATTTTTGTTTATTCAAGCATTAATCCAATGTTTGCATAATCAGCCAAACGCCAACGGCAACCATAGCATCCCCCGTTATCATGTACTTCCAATGTATTCCATCCTAATACCATGAGTCGTCTCACCAGTTTCGTATTAGACAGAATAGCTTGCCCGATATTCATAATCTCATTTTTGCTTAGTTGCCGTCCGGTTAGAGCCTGAATACGGAAACCTGTGTTAAACCATGCGGAAAATTCATGTCTATATTGAGACATTCCTTTTGAGGTACTTGCTTTCAATACAGTTGGAGCTTCACCTCTAACAAAAGATGCACGTGCGTTGTTATTAAATTCCCTTATGAGTATGCTGCGCTCTCTGCGGTCTGCAAACCATGTGGTTATAATGTTCCATGTGTTTTCAAAAAACATACGATTAAGCCTGAATATGAAAAAAGCGTGTAACCATTCTTTTCGCTTGCCTTTCGATTGGGTTACCGCCAAGTGACCTGCATACTAACAAGCATAGAATAGTTCACGACCTATCAGCGTGAACTTTCAGTCTGCTTGTTCTCAGTATGCGAATATTGGCGGTATTCAATCGAAAGAGAACATGAGCTAAAAGCTCAATATGTCATTTTCAAGTTTTGTGAATGGAAACGCTTTCTCTGTTTGTTATTGTACCACATATCTCAATGCGGCGGATTTTGTTTATAACCTGCGGAATGCAGCCTTCCGGCTGTCGGTTTTCCATAATGTCGGCTTCGCTCGGCATAGCATGAGCAAGCTCGCTCAGCCCTCGCTTGCACGATATTTTCTCTTGCGTTCCTTTCGTTTTTCTGTCTGTTTTTGACCTCATTTTTTAAGCGTTGTACTATCCATTAATTCCGCAACACTATTATAACTTAAACTTTTTAAGAACCTGAGCAACAAAAAGTTCTTGGACAAGCCGAGCGGCCCAGGATTTTGCCATGTCGAAGAATTCACTTATCTTAGTGTTGCAAAACAAACAAGAGAATTCAACGTTAGATATGGCAAAAATACATATTAAATCTGAGAAACTCACTTCTTTTGGAGGAATATTTTCGGGTCATGGAGCAATTTGACTCCACATAGTCTTCTGTAATCGACTCAACCCTCGGTCTAAGGTGTAGATCGTTCTATTTCATGGCACGTTTTCTCGTCATGGCAGAGTTAAACAAGTTTTCCTCTGCTCATCTGGCTTAACGAAAACCTTTGGTTATCGGTACAGCGAAATCATCCGTTATCTCATGAATATCTACTTCTGTGGTGGCTCATTCCGAATGAGTATTTCTTGAAATTGGCAAGGGTGAGATGGATGGTAACATCATACGATTGGCTGCACACCGACATCACAGTACTTCCCTATTCCCCACTACGCAGTAGATCAGGCTGCTGATATGAGATATACTTTAACGCAATACTTCACGAGACCCGATTACGACGGGCCTCAAAGATAAAGCAGGATAAAGTCTGATAGGTCAGTGGTAAAGATTGTTTTATGGGAAAGGGGCTGTCCGGCAAATGGACAGCCCCTTTTATAGTTCTATACCGGACATGTACGGCTATTTTTCTGATACAAAAATCCGAATCTTAAAACTGCCTCCTGTTGTATCCATCTTGCCGACAAGTTTGCCGGTAATCAATGAAGATAACAGTCTACTGTCTGTAACAATGGTAGGTCTGGTGTATCCTTTGGGAGTGTCGCTTGTCACTTCATTGTTTATATAAATGCGGCAGCTGTCTTTATTTTGATCAATACCTTTCAGCATGTAGCGTGCAGAGAGATGGGTACTTCCATCGGGCAGGACAGTCTGCGTATCCACAGCTCCCGGCAGGATGTTTCCTTTAAAATATTCACCTTCTGCATAACCAGAGAAACTGACCATATTGACAAGAACAGAATCATTCTCGACCTGAAAGATATTACTTATGAAAATGATCAGTGTCAATATCTCTTTCATAGCAAATGCTTTATAAGAAAATTCGAGGCTAAATCGGCAATCTCTTCGATATGTCGGGAGAATCCATGGTCGTATCCTTCCATGAGACGCAACTCGCTGTTCTTCCAGATGTTTTTGTAACGCTCACTATAAGAATAGGGAGCCACACGGTCTCCTGTGCCGTGAATTAGCAAGGCTGCTCCTTGGTAGCGAATGGCTGTTTCATAAATGGGCAGACGGAAAGCAGTCAGAATATACTCCCTACCTAATTTGCGGCCTCCGGGAAGCTCGACATATTCGGGCGGATTAATGGGGTTGTATAACACCCCGAATGTATTTCCTCGTATGGCATCTTCACGCAACACAGCTGCAGGTGCCAAAAGAGTGACCGCCGAAATGGTGTCGTTCATTTCACCTGCTGTCATACTTACGACTACGCCTCCTTGCGAATGGCCGAGCAGTCCTATCTTGCCGTTGCACTCATCTAATTGCAGAGCATAACGTACGACACGTTTAAGATCTTCTATCTCGTTGGGAACTGTCATATCCTTAAAGTCGCCTTCACTCTCCCCATGCCCGTTAAAGTCGAACCGGATGGAGGCAATGCCGTGCATCTGAAGAGAGTCTGATACCAATTTCATTAATTGCCAGTTTTTGTCTCCTCCGAACCCGTGGGCAAGAATGGCTATAGGGCATTTTCCTGTTCCCTTATTTTCGGGCATTTGAACTTCTGCAGCAAGCAGACCTCTCGCACCGGGTATCAAGACTTTTGTCACTCTGTTTTGTGCAACAGCACAAAGGCTCATTGAAGCGCACAATAATCCAAGAAGTATTCGTTTCATCATAATAACCTTAATTCCGCAACACTAAGTAGGTGTTCTTAATTATTTTTATATTTAAGAGTATTAAATAGTATGGTAGATATAATCTCAGATATAAAGGCGCGTAGCGGCTCCTACGTAACTGTTATATGAGGTTATAGATGCTATGCTAGGTGATGCTGTTATTATATAAATAATTATGAACACCTACTTAGTTTTTTACCTTTTTATATTAAACTAACGGTAAAATTACTTCTACTTCATCACTTTCTTTCCCCCATACACATACATTCCATGCTGTGTAGGCTCATTGATGCGCTGCCCACTAAGGGTATACCAATTGTTGTTGGCATGAAGAGGAGTGGAAGTGATGGCGTTGACAGCAGTGTTGCTGCCAACGAAATCCTTCATTATGTCCATAGCCTTAGTGGCTTTGCCTGTGCGACTATCGAATAGCGGAGCATTATACCATCCGCTGAGCGATGTGTTCTTGGCATTATATTCCATCCACCACCAGAAAAGACCAGTTACCTTTTGATGCCTGTTGAGCATCTTTATCATATCCTTTGTAAAGGCAGCCTGACCATCGTCGCTATAAGAATAAGTCTTGGAATAGTCGATAGTTGAACCAGGAACTGCCCAAGCATATGGGTAGCCAGTCTCTACTATCATAATATCTTTGTCAGCGAATGTTGTTTCTGCCTTAGTGATAGCTGTTTCGAGAACAGAAAGATATCCGTGGAAATAAGGATAATAGCTCAAGCCAATGATATCGTAGTCTACCTTAGCCTTCTGCATTTCGTTGTAGAAGTTTGTCATTACATCAGGCTGAGCTACACGCTCTGTGTGCAAGATAATCTTAGCCGCAGGACAAACCTCGCGACATGCTTTGATAGCCTTAGAAAGTAGGGTGGTGAAGCGTGCCCAGTTGGCATTGCTTCCCATAAAACATTTTTTCAGCGATGCACTTGTCTGATCGTGGCTACCCCATAGCATACCATAACTAATCTCGTTGCCTGTCTGTATGAAGTCGGGAGTAGCACCCGCAGCAGCCAACTGCTGTAGTGCATCTTTGGTATAGTCGTAAATCTTCTGGTATAGTTGCTCGTCGGTCAATGAAGCCCAGTCTGCTGGAGTCCATTGCTTTGCAGGGTCTGCCCATGTGTCAGAAAAATGGAAGTCAAGCATCAACTTAAATCCTGCATCCTTTATTCTTTTAGCCAAAGGCTTGATATATTCTATATCTTGGCAAGTGTTGGCATCCTTGTCTTTGCCTGTATATTTACTTGGATCAACGAATAGGCGTAGACGCATAGCGTTCATACCCTCTTGCTTGAAATATTCAAGAGGAGACGAGATGCTATTACCCTTAGTATCAAAATACGAAGCCTTAGCCTTTTCGTATTCAGGCAATAGTGATATGTCGCCACCAACGAATTTCTGTGCCGAAGCACTTGTTGCCATCAAAGATAAAGCAATAAGTAGATGTCTTAGTTTCATGTTTTTTTATTGTTAGGAGATTTATGTGAAATTATACGTTGCAAAAATACGTTTTTTCTCTTACACCCCCAAGCTTTTCTCCACTTTTTACCCTTTCACCTTTTACCTTTTTACCCTTTTACTTTTTTACCTTTCTACAGCCATGCCACTACCGTAGGTGTGAGCAATGCAGTGAGGATGCCATTAAGCGTAAGACCCAAGCTGGCATAAGCACCCACAAACTCGTCGCGCTCCATAGCTACAGATGTACCTACAGCATGCGAAGCCGCACCCATGGACAAGCCTTTAGCCATAGGATTGTTGATATGACCTACCGACATAATCTTAAATCCAGCCACACCACCTATCAGACCAGTTATTACCACGATGGCTGCAGTAAGCGATGGAATACCGCCAAGCGCCTGCGTCACCTCCATAGCAATAGGAGTAGTCACCGATTTACTTGCCAATGATACCACTACAGCATGCGATGCTCCAAGCAGTCGCGCTGTTATCACTACGCTAACTATTCCTACTATACATCCCATCATCTGCGATGCCAAGATTGGCAAAAACTGCTTCTTTATCTGCGACAACTGCAAATACAAAGGCACACCCAATGCCACTACTGCCGGCTTAAGCCAAAAGTCAATCATCTTTCCGCTCTCATAATAAGTCTCGTATGGTATATTAAAAGTGGTGAGAAACAATATTATCAATCCTATAGCTATCAATATAGGATTAAGAAGTATAGAGCCCGTTTTACGTTGCAACATCTTTGCCCCTTGGTAAATGCCAAAGGTCAATGCAAGCAGAAAATATTGGTTTGTTATTATATCCTTAATCATGGTTCTTGTGCCTTTCCTCTATTTTATCCTTAATCTTGTTTGTTATCTTCTTTTCGCCCTTCGCCACTACCTGGTGGGTGTGTCCAGTAACGAGCAACACCAATGCTGTGCTCACTAATGTAGCTCCAACTATAGGAACCAATTCAGCCTTAATAAGGTTGAAATGCAACATCAGTGCAACGCCTGGTGGCACGAAGAAGAATCCGAGGTTGGCTATCAGAAAGTCAGTAAGACCTCTTACCCATTCCAGTTTTATTACCTTTACCTTCAGTAGCAGTGTAAGCAATAGCATACCGATGATACTCGAAGGCAGTTTCACTCCTGTGAGCGTTGTCACCAGCTCACCCAAAGCCATGCATCCAAAGAGGATGAAACATTGTCTAACCATATTTTTCCTATTGTCTTGTTATCCCACAAATTATCGTATTATTCTTATTCGGGTGCAAAGGTAATAATATTATCTAATAAAAAAACTTCCTCGCCCCATTTTTCTGAGGTGAGGAAGATTATTTATTACATTGTTATAGCCAACAATTCTGCTACAGCCTTGTGCCAAGAGCGTGTGGCATCAAGATGTTGTGCCTTTAGCTCATAGTAGGTGCGAAGATCTGTAATATAAGCTGTGACGCTTATAGCACCTTCGTTGAGCGCTTTTTTCAGCAGTGGCATATTGTTAGAGGTGTTTACGGTCTGATTGTAGGCTTCTGCCACTTCGTGCAGACCAGCTTGGCGCTGATATAGCGACTGCAAGTTGTAATAGAACTGCAGTTTAGCATCTGCCACCTTTGCTTTTGCTGCCACCGCCTCTGCTTTAGCCTGTTTCACCTTATTTTTATTGCTCCATAGTGGTATTGTCATTCCTACAGAGAAGCCACTGAGGTTTTCGTCGTTGATATATTCGCCTGTGAAACCAGCAGTGAGCTTAGGCATGCCGTCGGCACGAGTTATGGCAACTTGACGGTTTGCCACTTCTGCTTCCTGTCTTGCGTATGCCAATGCAGGACTCTTTGTTTCAGCCTCTGCATACCACGACTTGAAGTCAGAAGGGATAGAGACTGCAGGGAAGGTGGCTGTGGTGAGAGATATTGCGTTGCCACCATTGAGACTTTGTAATGATATCAAGGCTGCGTCGCGGTCTGTATCATTATTCTTTAGCGCCACTTTAGCAGCAGCAAGTTCCATTATGGTGGTGTTATATTCGACTTGTGTACCTTCGCCCTTGTCGAGACGTTGCTTCTGCAATTTAGCATTCTGCTCAGCATACTCCAGTCGGGTGGCAAGGTTGTTGTGCATGGCATTATAATATATAATGTCTATACACAGCTGTCGCGCATTGAGCAATATCTCTTGGCGGTCTACTTTGTATTGGTAGTCAGCCATAGCATCTTGCTCTTTAGCCATGCGTCGCTTAGCGCCTGTTAGGGTTGCCATATCGAAGCTCTGCGATACTTCGATGTTTTTTCTGTTGCCTACAGAGCGTGGTGAACCCCATAGATATGCGAAGTCTACTTCTGGGTCTTCAAGTGCGAGACCAGTATGGTTGCCTATCTTTGTTGCCTCAGTAGCCTTGCGCAAGGCAGATAGAGTGGGGTTGTTGTCTTCTATCTGCTGCAGTATACCGTCGATGCAACCCTGGGCGCGCAACTCTAAGGTTGCGCATAGGGCTGATAATATGATTAATATTCGATACATATTTTTTCTGATTAATGGATTAATGGAGGAAGCGAAGAAGGGGGAAGGGAAGTCGTAAAAACGACTTCCAACAAGGACGAAGGGGAATGATAGCTTTGCTTTGCTTAATGCTTCGCTTTGCTCTTCACTTAGATTCTTCACTCTTCGTTCTTCACTCTTCGTTCTTCACTCTTCGTTCTTCACTCTTCGTTCTTCACTTAATAAGTGCATTATTGGCACTACGAATGCATTGAGCAAGGTAGAGGTGAAGAGACCGCCGAGGATAACCTTTGCCATCGGGCTTTGTATCTCGTTGCCTGGAAGGTCGCCACCAAGGGCGAGAGGAATTACGGCAAGAGCTGAGGTCAGAGCCGTCATGAGGATAGGGTTAAGACGATCGGTAGAACCACGCATCACGCAGTCTATGGTGCTGATGCCATGTGCCTTTAGGTCGTTGTATCTGCTCACCAGGAGCATACCATTACGTGTGGCGATACCGAAAAGAGATATGAAGCCGATGATAGCAGGAATGCTCAGCATGCCATTAGATAGCCATACCGCAAATACTCCTCCGATAAGTGCCAAAGGCAAATTTAGTAATATAACCAACGACTCGCGAAGGTTGCGGAATTGATTAAACAGCAACAGGAATATTATGATGATAGAGATTATCGAGGTGATAAGCAAGGTCTGTGATGCCGACTTCTCGCTCTCAAACTGTCCACCATATTCTATATGATAGCCCTCTGGTAGCTGTATGCTGCTATCTATCTTCTGCTGTATGTCTGCCACTACGCCTACCAAATCACGACCAGATACGTTTGCTGAGACAACAAGCTTGCGAGCTACATTCTCGCGGTTGATGGTGTTAGGACCTGTTGCCGACTTCACGTCGGCAACATAGCATAATGGTATCATCTGTCCGTCGGCATTTATCAGCATATTGCGAATCTCGTCGATAGAAGCATGCTGGTTGTCGTCGACTTTAAGCATAAGGTCGAACGATTTGTTACCCTCATAGACTGTAGATACAGCTTCGCCTGCTAACAAAGTGCTTACCATTTCGCCAAAATCAGCCATGGTGATGCCATAGCGTGCCAGCATATCGCGCTTAGGAATTATCTGTAGCTGCGGACGCTCCACCTGCTGTTCTACGTTGAGGTCGGCAATGCCTTCGATGCCAGAAATCTCTTCCTTTATCTTGTTGCCGATATCATACATGCGGTTGAGGTTGTCGCCAAACACCTTGATAGCGATATTGGCACGTGTGCCAGATAGCATAGCATCGATACGGTGGGTGATAGGGGCACCAACCTCTACATTTATGCCTGGTATGGCTTCGAGCTTATGGCGCACATCTGCCAACACCTCATCCTTGCTGCGGTCGGTAAGGGTGAATGGAGCTTCAATTTCAGTGTCGTTAACTCCCAAGGCATGCTCGTCGAGTTCTGCACGTCCGGTCTTTCTGCCCACGGTATTTATTTCTGGTATCGATAGCAACTGCTTTTCCGCCTTGTTGCCTATGCGGTCTGACTCTGCGAGAGATATGCCAGGCAATGTGCTTACATTGATGGTAAACGAACCCTCGTTGAATGGAGGAAGGAAGTTGCGACCCAACGAAGCGAATACTACCAATGCCACAACGAACAATGCCGCTGCCGAGCCCAATACCACTCTGCGGTTATTGATAGCCCATTCCAATGCCTTGGCATAATGACCCTTTAGCCATTCTGCCACCTTAGGTTCACGCATCTGTCCCTTGCCGCTACCGAGAAGATAGCTACACAATACAGGGGTGAGGGTAAGGGCTACGAGTGTGGAAGCACAAAGAGCTGTGATGAAAGCGATGCCTAATGGCACGAGCAATCTGCCCTCCATGCCTGTAAGGAAGAACAGAGGAATGAAGCTAACGATGATAATCAATGTAGAGTTGAGAATAGGTAAGCGCACCTCCTTGGAAGCCTCGAAAACGATGTTTATCAATGGCTGTCGTTTGCCTTCTGGTTTCATGCGATTTTCGCGCAGTCGCTTATATACATTCTCTACATCCACAATGGCATCGTCGACAAGCGACCCTATCGCTATTGCCATACCGCCAAGGCTCATGGTGTTGATGGTGAGACCCATAAAATGGAGCACCAATATCGACATCACCAACGACAGAGGTATGGTGACAAGAGAGATCAATGTGGTGCGCACATTCATAAGGAAGATAAACAACACTATCACCACAAAGAAGCCACCTTCGTAGAGCGACTCCTTGACATTGTCGATACTGCTATTGATGAAACGCTCCTGACGATATACGTCGGTGCTGAGTTTTACGTCGGCAGGTAGCGACTTCTGTACATCGTTGAGTGCAAGGTCAATCTTGCTTGATAGGTCTATGGTGCTGGTGCTTGGCTGTTTTGTCACAGTCATCATCACGCATTGTTTGCCATTGAGCGATGCTGTACCCATGTTAGGAGCATGGTTGCCAACCTTTACTGTCGCTATATCGCCAATGGTGATAGCGGTGTTGCCCGAACCTTTCACCAATGCTTTCTTTAGTGCCTCTATATTATTTGTGGCACTTACACCACGCACAATATATTCGTTACCATATTCATATAGCACACCACCCGAAGTGTTGCGGTTCATATCTTGCATGGCTGCATTAACATCGTTGAGGCCTACTCCATAATGCTTCATGCGCAATGGGTCGAGCAATATCTGGTATTCCTTCACATCGCCACCCAATACCGATACCTGAGCCACACCACCTGTGGCAAGCAAGCGTGGACGAATGGTCCAGTCGGCAAGTGTACGCAGGTCGCGGAGAGAAGTGGTATCAGAGGTTACTGCCACAAACATCAGCTCGCCAAGTATCGACGACTGTGGACCGAGAGTTGGTGCACCTACAGTCTTTGGCAGTTGATCTTTTATGGCTGTTATCTTTTCTGATACTATCTGGCGTGCACGATAAATATCAGTACCCCAGTTGAATTCTACCCAAACGATAGAAAAACCTGTTGTCGACGATGAACGCACACGACGCACATCGGTAGCTCCATTTACCGCCGTTTCTACAGGAAAGGTGACGAGTTGTTCAACCTCTTCTGGTGCCATACCATTAGCCTCGGTCATCACTACCACCGTAGGGGCATTGAGATCGGGGAATACATCTACATCCATGTGTTTGGCAGTGTAGATGCCAACCATCATAAGCAATACAGCAGATATGAGTATCACCAGACGGTTGTGGAGCGAAAAACTAATTATCTTGTTCAACATATCGCCCTATGTTTAGTGATTGTGGGTATGTCCTGGAATAGCTTTCGAAGCAGAAGCCAACTTCACGGTATATGCACCATGGCTCACCACCTTCTCGCCCGCCTTAAGTCCGCTCACTATCTCTATACGCTTTCCGTTAGAAGCTCCTGTAGACACTTCGCGCTTAATATATGCGTCATGTTCTATCTGTACATACACGAATTTTGCTCCCTGCTCTTCGGTCAGAGCCTCTACAGGTACAGAGATGATGTTGGCTTGCTCCTTAGAGAGCAACCACACCTCAGCATAGGCGCCAGATATGATGTCGCCGATGTTGTCGAATTCGAAGTTTACAGGTACAAACGAAGAACCAGCAGCAACGCTTCTGCCATACGAGAGCAAGCGACCGTGCATATTGTCGAGACTATATACTCTGTCGCTACCTGCCATGCGGAAGTTGGCACTACCGATGGTTGCCAATGATTTAGCTTGATGGCAAGGTACGTCAGCACGCAACTGCAGCTTGCGGCTATTGGTGACAACGGCTATAGGCTGACCTACGGCAACATATTCGCCTTGAGCTACCAAGAGAGTCTTGATATATCCACTCATAGGTGACGATACTGATATGCCTGCTGCTGTAGAGTTCTTAGCTTGTGCCTCGTATGCCACACGGGCTGTCTCGTATTGCATCTTTATCTGTCCAAACTCCTTTTGCGATATTATCTTGTCGCCAACGAGAGCTTTAGCACGCTCATATTCGCTTTTTGCAACTTTGTATGCAGCCTTGGCTTTAGCCATTGGGTCGCCATCCTGTATGTTCTTAGCAGATACAGACGCAATGGTCTGACCAGCCTTTACGGCAGTACCTTCAGTTATCGAAGCATTTGCATACTTTACAATACCATTAGATGTGGCAGCGATAGTTTGCTCATCACCTTGGCTTGCAACAATCTGTCCGCTCACCAATATAGCAGCTCTGAATGGTGCTGCTACAACAGTTTCAATGGTTATGCCAGCCTCTTTAGCTTGCTTTTCGTTAATTACTATTTCTCCTTCGTGTTCATGCTCGTGGCCATGTTCGCCTTCAGCATGTTCTTCACCTTCTTTGTGGTCGTCATGATTATGACTGCCGCAGCTTGCAAATGCAAACGCAGCAATCATCATGAGCAACATATAAAGTTTGTTCATGATTTAAAAAATAAATGACTTTACTGTTTTTTTATTTAGCCTTTTTAAGCTATTTACCTTTCAAAGGTCTTTTTACTTTTTTACCTTTCAAAGGTCTTTCTTACCTTTAAAAAGCTGGAGGCGCACGGAGGCTTCTATAGCTATATAAACCAATAGATTTATAAAATGAAGTCTTCTTAGTTTCGGCTTTACAAGTGTTGATAGCCATGTCGCCGAAGACAAGGCTACCTATGATATTTGCAAATATAAGTACGTGCTTAACAGCAATATTACTGTCAGTAGAATGATGTTGGGATATGAAGAAATCGCTCTCTGCAACACAGGTGGTATTGTCGCAATGATGATGAGAATGAGCTTCGTTGGCGCAATGGTTGTGGTTGCAATATTCTATAGTGGTGCATATCTCCCCATCGTGATGATGGTGAGGTATTGCTGGCAACAATAGCAATAATATTACTACTGGCAACACAAGCATCGCTATTAGGTTTCTGTTCTTCATATTAAAATTATACTGCAAAATTACTAATAATAAGCGACATATAGATGTTGTGTTATATATTGTTAACTCTTTCCTATATTGTCGTTTATAGTAAATCGCATACCTTTGCGTATGATTTTAGTTTTTTGATTATGGAGCAAAACAAATACGAGCAACTGCTACTTCTGCACGACATAAAACCCACGGCAAATCGCATCATCATTGTCCGAGCTTTAGAGAGTGCGGGCAAGCCTGTGTCTATGAAGGAGTTGGAATACAGCATATTGTCGTTGGATAAGTCGTCGATATTTCGCACCCTCGTAGTCTTCAAACAGCATCATTTGGTGCATGTGATAGAAGATGGAGAGGGTGGAGTGAAATACGAACTATGCCATAGCCACGACGAGGATATCGATGACGACGAGCACATGCATTTCTATTGCGAGCATTGTCATTCTATGATTTGTCTTCACGATATGCCATTGCCATGTGTGGAGTTGCCTTCCGACTTCGAACTCCATAGCGTGAACTTCATTATTCGTGGCATCTGTCCTGAATGCAGAAAGAAGAGAGGCTGATATAGTATTGCCTTCAATGTTCTTATCGTATATTCTATCTAACTTTCAATGCTCTCATCGCATTCAGTACAGCCAATACCGTTACGCCAACATCGGCAAACACTGCCATCCACATGGTGCCAAGGCCTACTGTGGCAAGGAGTAAGATAGCTACCTTTACGCCTATAGCAAACCACACATTCTGATGAGCTATGCTGATAGTGCGGCGAGCTATGCTTATGGCTGTTGCCACCTTGCTTGGTTTATCATCCATCAACACCACGTCGGCAGCTTCTATTGCAGCATCGCTACCAAAAGCGCCCATAGCGATACCTACGTCCGCCCGCTTCAATACTGGTGCATCGTTGATACCGTCGCCAACAAAGGCGAGAGTGCTACCTGCGGGTTTCTCATTTATTAAACGCTCCATATGAGAAACCTTATCTGTTGGCAACAGCTCTGTATGATATTCGTCGATATGTAGCTGTTGGGCTACATGTTCTCCCACTTCCTTTCTGTCGCCCGTTAGCATCACTGTCTTGCCAACTCCAAGAGCCTTTAGTTGTGAGATAGCCTCTTTGCTATCTTCTTTTATCTTGTCGTTGATAATGATATGACCCGCGTAGATGCCGTCGATAGCGATATGGATAATTGTTCCCACCTTGTGGCAGTTGTGCCATTTTGCTCCTATGCTATCCATCATCTTTGTGTTGCCCACGCAAACTGTGTGGTTGCCCACCTTTGCTCGTATGCCTTGACCTGCAATCTCTTCTACCTCTGTTATCTCGCAACCATCGGTAGCCTCGTTAGGAAAAGCATCTCTTAGTGCAGCACCGATAGGGTGGGTGGTGAAATGCTCCACGTGGGCAGCCATGTGTAGCAATTCTTGGGCATCATAGTTTTCTGGATGTATTGCTTCTACCTCGAATTGTCCATGAGTAAGGGTGCCTGTCTTATCGAAGACAACTGTAGAGAGGTTGGCAAGGGCATCCATGTAGTTGCTACCTTTTATTAATATACCATTGCGTGAAGCTCCGCCTATACCACCAAAGAATGTCAATGGTACGCTGATGACAAGGGCGCAAGGGCAAGACACTACTAGGAATATCAATGCGCGGTTAAGCCAAAGAGGGAAGCTCTCGGCATAGCTTGCTGCAGAGAATATAGGTGGTACTAAAGCCAATGCCACTGCCAAGAATACTACAATAGGTGTATATACATGGGCGAAGCGTGAGATAAAAGATTCACTTTTCGACTTGTTCTCGTTGGCATTCTCAACGAGGTTGATAATCTTAGAAACTGTACTCTCACCGAATGTCTTGGTGGTCTGCACTTTGATAACTCCCGATATGTTGATACATCCTGATATCACCTCGTTGCCCTCGGTAATCTGTCGTGGCATACTCTCGCCTGTTATCGCAATGGTGTTTAGTGCCGACTGACCTTCTATCACCTTGCCATCCAATGGAACCTTCTCGCCTGGTCTGACGACGATAGTTTCACCTATCGCTACCTCCTCTGGAGATACCTGCAAAGTATTACCATTGCGCTCTACGTTGGCTATATCAGGTTTTATCTCCATCAAGTGCGATATGCTGTCTCTGCTTCTTCCTTCAGCATAGCCTTCAAATAGTTCGCCTATTTGGAAGAACAACATCACGAAGACTGCCTCCATAAACTCATTGTCACTACCAGGCAGAAAGCCTATGGCAAGAGCACCGATAGTGGCTACCGACATCAAGAAGTCTTCGTTAAACATGTCGCCTTTCATTATTCCTTCTACAGCCTCCTTCAGTGTGTCGTGACCAATAAGAAGATATGGAACAAGGTAAATAAGCAACAACTGCCATGTGGCAAGATTCATGAAGTGCTCTATCAGTGCTGCGCCGATAAGCAATAATATTGTAGTGCCAATAAGCACTACCTTACTTTTTAATCCATCGTGCGCATGGCTATGACTATGACCATGATTGTGGTCATGCTTATGGTTGCATCCGCAACCACTATGTGTATTACAACAATTTCCCATATCTTTGCTTTATTTTTATTTTCTGTGTGCAAAGGTATGGGAAAAGTTATGCAACTCGGTTGCAAAGTCTATTTGCTATATAGAAACTATCATTTCTTATAGCCTATCAGGCTTAGTATAGTTTGAACATTCTATCCATCAACTGCCATTTTTCGTCGGATGTAGCATCTTTGGCGCAGCCTTGGAATTCAGAGACAAAAGCCTCCCATTCAGCTTGACGTGGTAGGGTGGCAAGTTTTGCCATAGCTGTATTCCAGTCAAAATCGAGAGCTGTATCTACTATCATCACAAGGTGAGTACCTGCGATATATATTTCCATTTCGAGGATACCTACTTTGCGTATTCCCTCAATGACTTCTTTCCACACATGCTCTTCGTCGTGAACCTCACGATATTTGGCTATTAGCTCCTGATTGTCTCTAAGTTCAAGACATTGGCAGTAGCGTTTTGTTGGAATACCATATTCTTTGCTACGATATCCTGTATGCTTCGTTTCTTGTGTCATAATGATATATTTGTTTGTTAGTTGACTAAAACATCTCCCACTTACCACTGCTGATAGTCTACAATCTTGTTGTCATTCCATTTATTGCTATCGCCATTTTGAGTTTGAATGCCTGTTTCTTCTTCTGCTGCTTGCTTACTCCTATTATAATAAGTAGCAACGATGATGCCAGCCATGATTAGGCAGTAGATGGCAAGGATGATTGTTGCTATTATATAGCGTGACGAGCTGAAGGAATGGCTACGCAGTTCGTTGATGCTTTGTGGACGAAGGTTGGTATCGCGTGTGGTGCATAGTGCAGCCATCTTTTTTAGTTTGTTGCTATTGGTAACGTTAGCAATATCATTGATTACGCAGCCCAAAGAATAGATGTCGGCTCTTGCTTCCGACTTTGCTCCTGGCAATAGCTGTTCGGGAGCTATGTAGCCGGAAGTTCCTGCCGGAGTCTTGAGAACATAGAAAGAGTCGCTATCGGAGAGTCCAAAATCGATAATCTTCACATTCTGCCCATTGTGTGTCACCATGATGTTCGATGGTTTTAAGTCGCGGTGAATAATCTGCTTGTTGTGCATATATTCCAATGCATCCATAAGCTGACAAACGATTTTTTCTGCCAACGATGGTGTTATTTGCTGTCTGTCGATAAGTGTCTGCAGGTTGTCGCCATCTACATATTCCATTACGATAGTAGTACCAAGTCCGTCTACCTGTTCCAACTCTATAGTGTGACAGATGTTGGGATGCTCGAGCTGTAGTCCTATTTCAAACTCCTTGCTCAGTGCCTGCTGGTATACAGGAATATATAGAAAGTCTTTCTTCAAGCATTTCAGCATGAAGCGCTTTCCATATTTTGTGGCTGTAAAAAGTCTGGCATGACCAGATTCCGAGACATAGAATTCCTTAAGATTCTTATACTCGTTGTTACCAGTCATAGGGTCGGCATCTGTTATCTCCTTGATGTTTGTTGTAAATCCAGATGTCGGACGCGTATTTGTTGTTTCTGTTGCCGAGTCGTTGTTATTCATGTTTGCTACTATAAATCGCCGTTTGATTCAACTTTGATAATGGTGAGTCCTCCGTTTCTTCCTGCTACGAATGGTGATGTACGTTCACCATTGCGCTCTATGTATGGTAAATATAGTGGCTGTTCTTTGATAAAGCATCCTGTAGTGAAGCGGTCGCCAGCTATGAGCTTGCTGTTTTCTGCATCTTCTATTTCGTAGACGCTACCACCAAGATATCTTAGCTTGAGCAAGCGGTTAGGGCTCCAACCTATACAAATCTTTGCACCTTCTTTGAGCTCATTGCTCACTAACTGAGGCGATTTGAAATATGACGAGTTGTACTTCACGCTTGTCTTCAACCATTTCACATATTCTATATAGTTTTTATGGCCAAGATATTCTGCCAGCACATCCAGAGTGGTGATACGTGGCTTATGGCTATCGCCAACATAGCCATACAAACGCTTCAGAGTTGATGCGGATACGCTCTTGCCAGTTGCTTTCTCAAGCTGCAAAGTAAATACTTCAAAGTCGGTTGTAGTAGCCAATAGCTTACCATATTTCTGCTCTACGAGTGATTTTAACTCTTCTATTTCGGGATTTGTCATAGTATTTGGTGTTTTATTGTTCTACGATATGTTGGAATTGTCCCCAGTTGCTGTTGTATCTATACATAGTCTTCTTGCCTTTGGGAACATGGAGAATGCAAGTCTTTAGAAAGTTCTCGCCACTTGTAGCAAAAGCCTTGGAATTGCATACAGGTGGGGTAGGAGCATCAATGTAGATATCTGTTAGTGGACAGTTGTCGAATACATAGTCAGAAATCAATTCCGTCTTTGTTCCCATCCTTACTATTTTCAGCTCTTTGCATCCTTGGAAAGTTCCAGTAGGTATGCTTTTCAATTTATCGGGCAAGCTAACTTCCTTTATATTGCTATTCATGAATGCTCCTTGTCCAATCTTGGTTAGTGCATCGGGAAGGATGAACTTCTCGATGTTGCATTCTTTGAAAGCATAGTCGCCAATGCAGTTTACCGTTGCAGGCAGAGTATAGTCGCCCTTCTTTCCTAATGGAAACCACACTATGTTTGTAGCATCAGCATTTAGTAACACACCATCAACGCTCGAATAGTGGACATTAGCTTTCGATACGCTAATTGTCTCTAAAGCTGTGCATCCACTCGAAGGTAGCAACATGCTGATATTTGCTGGTATTTCTATATTTCGTAGTGAAGTGCAACCCTCAAAGGCATCCTTCTCTATGCTTGTGACACCGGTAGGAAGAGTTATCTTGCTGAGATGTGTACAATATGCAAACATACCTTGGCTAACCACATTGGATTGGGTATGGCGATTATATGGTCCGAAAGGTGAACCTCCTTCCACAAAGAGGGCTTCAGCCAAGTTCAGTTCGCTTAGCTTGCCTTTGGTGGCAGTATTGTCTGTATCTACACCAGCCATCTTGCGTAGCAATACTATATCGTCGCCATTTAAACTTCCTGCGATGGTCAACTTAGAGTAGTCGTTGATGCCATCGCCAATGATAGTACTCAGCACTCCTGGCTCCAACAGTTTTATTGCATCTGTTGTGCTAAAAGATATAGGCTCACTCACAGTTTCACCAGGTCTGTTTATGGCGTATGTCCAAAACTGATAGCTTGTATATGGTTGCAGAGAGTTTACGCATATTTGCAAATGTTGGTTTGCAGGGTCGTATGCTTCCAGCTTTATCTTCTGCTTTGTGCCGCCATTAGCCATAGCATAATAGCATCCTGTTTCAGTAATATCTTCTCCTCCGTCTGATGTTATCTCATAACCCAAGATGACGCTCGTTGGTCCGTAGCTCAACACCTCAGGGTTTGATATCGATGGTTTCTCGTTTGGCATGGTGGTGAATGATAGTGGCTCACTATTCAGCGTCACTCTGCCATTGTTGGCTTGTAACATATAATAATATGTGGTGCCAGCAGTCAGGCCATCTATGCCATATAACACCTTGTTGCCTGTTGCTTTTACCACGGGAGTCTCATTTGTCATATCCGCAGATGTGCCATAGCAAAACGATAGCGAAGGCATAGCTGTATTTCCCTCCAAGCTGATAGCTCCATGGAGAGTAGCAGAATTGCGCATAATGTCTGTTGCAGGCAGTGTGAGTAGCTGAGGCTCAAAGCTACTTGGCTTATCCTCATTGCTACATGCTGTAAGCAGGCATATCGCACAGAATAAAAATATGATGAGATTTGAGGTATATAATTTCATATCAGCAGTCTCCTTTCTTATATTTTAATGCCTACTCCGATACAGGCTTGCCATTGTTTAGCAGCAATGGTGATGGCAGAAACTGAAAAACTTATTTTGCCTACCGAAGCAAGTACACCAATTTCGCCTGCCACACCCTCTTTGCTTAATCCTTCGTTGCGTAGATATCCGCCACCTTCGCTTGCGCTAAGTTGCCAGGCTGTAGCATATTTGCCATAGCCAATACCTTCGAATAGGCAGATGCCACGATAGATGTTGTGTATAGCTCCTGCTGTAATAGAGTAGTTGGTGTGGCGGGTGTTGCCCGAATAGTATGGGCGAATAGTTTCGCCTTCTTTATCTCCCTCTTTGTTGCAAGAGCCTATGGTGTTGCCCAAACTTTTCATGTTGCTACTATAATGGAGAAAGAAACCATTTCGGCGCATCATAGCAAAGAATAAACCATACGAAGGACCCTCCTTGTGCATAGCAACGGTAGCAAGGGTGTGGAACGTCAATGGCACCCTTGGGCGCATACGCTCTATGGTTATAGTGTCGGTCTTTATGGTTTCTATAGTGTCGTGAAGCTCTGTTATCTGAGGCATCGGCAGGTTGAGACGCAACTCATAGCTCATGTGGCTCTCCAATGGTTTATCAAACCTATAGTCGCGTAGCACACCCCATTCCGGATGCTTCAATGTTAGCATCCTACTGCCTTTAGGTATATATAGCCATATCTCGCCAACTTCATCCTTGCGTTTCACTATTCCCAATGGAGTAGAGAATGCAAAGTCGGATGGTGCTACTACCTTTACCAATGCGCAGGCGTCATCATTCAGGTCGTATACCACATTGATGAAAGCGCTAACATCATTAGGTAGCTGTCGGAAGCTTTCTACAGAAAACTCCTGAGCCATAAGCTTAGCTGGAAATATAAATCCTATCAGCAGTATGAGGTGTATCAGATGTTTCATATTTATTCAAGATTAAAATCCTGGATGTTTATAATCTCGTTGGTGTCGTGTATGGCTTCTGCTGGTTGCCATGTGCGAACATGGATTAGAGGCATAGTCTTATCCCTAAAGTCCCAAAGCAAAAACAGATAGCCGTCGTCGCTATATCTGTCGCTCTTATATTGTTGGCGTAGCGTAACGCCATATATGCCGTCCATAGTAGGGTGGCGCATTATACGGAAGTCGGAAAAACTAACATCAACATTCTTGTTCATATCAAACACCTTCGATAGTCGCAACAGGTAGTTACGCTTTGAATGTATAGCGTATGTAACACGGCTGCCTCCAGCTTGGCATTTACCATTGTCGGCAGCAGGCTTCACCATGTTGCCAACTATGATGAGTGCTTTGTCGCTAAACACTTGGCGCAGGAAAGGAATATCCTTGGTCGTGTATGCTGTGCGGAAATGTTCGCAATAGTTGAGTATCATCTTGCGGTTCTTGGTGTCCTCAACGCTTAGCTTACCTGCCAACACCTTTGCAGCCTCTTTATAGAAAGGATTGTCTTTTGCAATCTTCTGTAGCGAAACTGTAGGTATTGATTGCGCCCCCTTGCCAATAGATACAGACGCTTTCTGATAGGTATTGATTCCGCTATTTGCTTCATTGCTTGTTTGAGCTATTGTTGCTGCAGTTTGCATATCCTTAGGCAATATGCTGTCGGCAGCAGTAGTGGTAAAGGTAACAATACCGTCACGATCTATGAATCCTTCGCGACGAGTGGCGAGCTCACGGAAGCGTAGTTGGCCATTGCGATAGCGAGTATCTAACATGCAGTTGCGCAATGGAATAGTGAAGAGTTCGTTGCCGTTGGCATCTTCAACGACATAACGCTTGCCAGTAGCGCCATTGTTTAGCTCTACCAGTTCGAGTCCCTCGTTTAGTCCGTATCTTGTCTTATTAGTATTTGTTGTGTCGGCAGCAGAAGGTAGAAGCCATAGTACTGCTGCCCATATTGTGAGTAGGAGCGAGAGAAATGTTAATATCGTAATTGTTTTCTTCATCTATTATTATCTGTTTTCCATTTATAACTGAAAGCGTTGGTATAGATGTATTCGTCAGCCAACTTACGTCTGTTTCATACGTTAGCTCGTTATAGTTAATTGTATTTTTAAGCCCCCGCTTTGGCATACGTACTTTTATTTTATGTAAGAGAATTTATATTCTGTTTGCAAAGATATGAAAAATATAATTACCACACAAGTTCATTTTAGTTCATTTAAATGAAATATTACAGTCAAAGTCTTGTAAAGTCGAATATTTTGTTTTACTGCTGTCCGCTAAAACTCCAAAGAGCATAAATACCCTGCCCGAAGTCCTTTAAAACTGGACTTCGGGTCTGTTTTTCCCAAAAGTAAGCCCCCTCTAATCAAACAGACTTGGTTCAGGAGGTATTTCCTTAGCCTCTTGAATCATTTTTGCCCAATCTTTTTCAGGCTCTTCAAGGAAAGTGTAGCAGTTCACATAATACATGAGCATGATTCTTATATACTGTTAGGTTTTGTTTAGTTATGAAAATGCAGTTATGATAGTACTTTTAGGTAGTACTGTTGGGTCATGAAAGTATCCTACTCATCGTAGGTCTTTCATGACCTTTTTTATTTCACACGGTTCTTATTGTATTCACAAATTTGTGGAACTCAATGGAAATATCTTGGGGATTATGATAGTGATATAGCTGACATTGAATTAAATGATATTTGATAGTAATCATATTGACATTTGAAAGTAAGCAAAGCTAAGTTTGATAGAAAGCAAAGGTATCTTTGATAGAAAGCATAGATTGCTCAAATCATAACTTCGACAACGGACTAAGTTAGTTAAGTCGCTGAACGAAAGCTACTTATAACGCTACTAAGCCTATATTTGTCAAATCTGGTTTTAATATTGCTTTTTTACTTATATTTATTAAGAAAATACACTACAAGTACAAAATACTCTTGCAAGCATAGATAGTAGGCAGGCGAAAAACGATATTATTAGGCGTTTCAATCTTAATCCCATATAAAACTTCCTTAGTGGCAACATCATGTTGCCAGTCTTCTTGTTATACTCAATAAGCCTTTTATATATAATAATGTATATATGCAATAATATATATAGGCTATCTTATATACTTTAAGATATATTCTATTCACATTCTAATAATCTTATAAATCATTCTAATAAGCCTCTTAGATGCTTTTAAACACTTCAATTAATAGATTTAACCATAAAAATGGACTAAAAAGGCTTGTTTCGCTTGATTTATATCAAATATAACACGAAAATGCATATTTTTCGCAAAAAACTCTTAGAAATATTTGGTGGAATGGAATATTCGCAGTACTTTTGCATCCGCTTTCGAGAACACCGCCACGGTGGTTGTTTAAGAGATAGCAAAAGATAGAGATCTTTGAAAGGTTTACATAGACAGAGAAGTAGTACAAGAGCAAACTTCCACATTATTTATAGTGTAGAAGATTTGGGTAGAACAACCGTTCAATTCTTGGAAAAGAATATTTTCGGTAGCGTCCTGAAGACAGACAACAAACGGATAGAGTAATCTATCAAAAGATATTTTACAATGGAGAGTTTGATCCTGGCTCAGGATGAACGCTAGCTACAGGCTTAACACATGCA
>OIXA01000125.1_pt1 | contig 102250 bp, 80 predicted proteins | sample 1587721 | NCBI WGS metagenome assembly OIXA01 (sample SAMEA3888900, study PRJEB22519) | human gut metagenome | biome: human gut; feature: human-associated habitat; material: faeces | place: Denmark | collected 2013 | reverse complement strand
ATCAGTAAGGTTTCTCTATACATAACTAAGATATTGTATTTTCTGAATAAGGATCAAATGTTGCCAAATCGTTGCCAGTTCTTAAACAAATTTGCTTGGAATTATTGATTTTACTGGGTTTCTTTTGGCAGTTTCCTTATTCAAACTCAATCGTTCCCGGTGGCTTACTCGTCAGATCATAGAATATTCTATTCACCCCACGAACTTCATTTATAACTCTGCTCATCACTTTATTCAGAACTTCATACGGAATCTCCGCTGCCTCTGCAGTCATGAAATCAATCGTATTAACGGCTCTAAGAGCTACAGCATAATCATAAGTTCTCTCATCACCCATAACACCAACGCTTCTCATATTCGTAAGTGCTGCAAAATACTGACCAATTGTCTTATCAAGTCCGGCATTTTCAATCTCTTCACGATAAATAGCATCTGCATCCTGAACGATACGAACTTTCTCAGCTGTTACTTCGCCGATGATACGTACTCCAAGTCCCGGTCCTGGGAATGGCTGACGGAATACGAGTCTTTCAGGAAGTCCGAGCTCAAGTCCTGCTTTACGAACTTCATCTTTGAAAAGATCACGAAGCGGCTCAATGATTTCTTTGAAATCTACAAAATCCGGAAGTCCTCCTACATTGTGGTGAGATTTGATCACAGCGGATTCTCCGCCAAGACCACTTTCTACCACATCCGGATAAATTGTTCCCTGTGCAAGGAATTCAACAGTACCGATCTTCTTTGCTTCTTCTTCGAAGATACGGATGAATTCTTCACCGATAATCTTACGTTTTGCTTCTGGCTCTGTAACGCCTGCAAGTTTGTTATAATATCTTTCCTGCGCATTTACGCGGATAAAGTTCAGATCAAACTGTCCTTCTGGTCCGAAGATTGCCTCAACTTCATCTCCTTCATTTTTACGAAGAAGTCCGTGATCTACGAATACACAAGTAAGCTGTTTTCCAATGGCTTTGGAAAGAAGTCCTGCTGCCACTGAAGAGTCAACCCCACCTGACAGTGCGAGCAATACTCTTCCGTTTCCAACCTTCTCGCGGATCTCTGCAATTGTATTCTCAACAAAAGCATCCATCTTCCAGTCACCCGCACATTCACATACATTTTTTACAAAGTTGTTGATCATCTTTGTTCCTTCTACTGTATGAAGTACTTCTGGATGGAACTGGATTGCATACAGTTTCTCAGCTGCGTTCTCAGCTGCTGCAACCGGACAGTCAGCAGTGTGTGCTGTAATTTCAAATCCCGGAGCAATCTTTGAAATATAATCAAAATGGCTCATCCAACATGTTGTTGTCTCTGAAACACCCTCAAATACTTTGGAGTCTTTTTTATCAATAATAACTTCTGTCTTACCGTATTCTCTTACATCTGCACGCTCAACTTTTCCACCAAGTACATGAGACATCAGCTGTGCGCCATAGCAAAGTCCGAGAACCGGAATTCCAAGCTTGAACAGTTCTTCTGAATAAGTCGGTGAATCCGGCTCATAACAGCTGTTCGGTCCGCCTGTGAGAATGATTCCTTTCGGATTCATTGCTTTGATCTTTTCAATATCTGTCTTATAAGAATAAATCTCGCAATATACATTACATTCCCTGACACGTCTGGCAACCAGCTGATTATACTGTCCACCAAAGTCAAGGACAATCACTAATTCTTTCTTCAAATCTTTCCTCCTGTAAAATCCAATCAAAACTATTTACTTTATTTATATATCTTTTTCTGTTTTTCATTATAGTAGAGGAAGCATTGATTTACAAGTATTTGTTTATGTAAAATAAAATCTTATCCACAATTTCTATTACTATACACGGTAATTATTCCCCTTCTGATCTATCCAGAACAAAGAATGTGCCTCGGCACCCTCTTACGCCTGCGGTGGTCGCTTGCGACACCTAACCTACATCGTACACCGCAGTGCGCATTCTATGTATCCACTGTTATGGGTATAATATATCAAAAAAGATGCCGAACAAATGCCCGACATCCCATTTTTATGTTCCATTTTATGCTGCAAATCTTTCTAGCTGTCTTTCAAGTTCTGTGCAATCGTCTGCATACATCTGCAGTTCAATCACGTTATTCAATCCCAGATTCATGATTCCAAGTAATGACTTCGCATCTACTACTGCCCGTCCTCTTCTCATGTCCATGTTAAAGTCAAATTTACATACTGTTTTCAAGAAATCAATGATCTCATCCGGGTGTTTGAAAGTAATGTTCATTGTGCTCATTCTTTTCACCTCTTTCTGCCTTAACGGCTATGAAATCCTTTTCACTTTTCACATATATCATAGCACATTTTTTATATTTAAAAGGGCGAAATTTTTTATAAAAGTGTATTTTTTTAATTAAATATGCCTCTTATTCTCTACTTTTTTCTGTAAGCAATATGAAATTACTCCTGATTATGAAATTCCATTGGAGTTACGTCTGTATTCCGTCGGTAAAATTCCTTCCTCCTCTTTAAACACCTTACTCATATATTTGGGATCAGAGTAACCGACAAGCCCCGCAATCTGATTCATCTTATATTTTGTTGTCCTGAGAAGCTCCTTTATTTTTTCTATCCTGTATTTCCTCACAGTTTCTGTAAAATTATATCCTGTCTCCTTCTTAAACTGAGAACTCAGGTATTCTTCCGATACATAAAGTTGTCTCGCTGCTTCTTCCAATGTAATACCACTGTCATATTCTTTTCTTATAATTTCCATTGCTTTTTGGATAAGCGTACTGTACTGCTCAAATTTATACTCATATGATATCATCCGTTCCAAGCCTTGAATCGCTTTCTCTATCTGTTTCCAGCTGATGGCATATGTAATCTGCTGCATAAGACTCAGGATTTTTGTTTCGTCAATCTCCCCGCCATAATTTCTATAATTCAATCCAGCTGCCATGCAAAAACGAATGATACTGTATTTTATTTCTTTTGGAAAATATTTTTCTCTTTTCATTTCCTCACAAACAAGTTGAAATTGTCTGGCAATTCCTTTCTTGTTTTCATCGAAAATCATTTCTCGCATTCGTTGTTCTAATTCTACCGGATAACGCACCGGAACAGCTTCAAATTTCTCAACTGTCTGCTGACAGATTAAAACTCCTCGCGGCTGAAGAAGATTCCATTCCATGAGACTTCCTGCCTGAATCATTGCATCTACCAGCTTTGTCAGCTGTTTTGTCTCTATCCATACACAAATAATTGTCCCCGAAAAATTCCTACATAACCCAGTAACCACATTTTTTTTAAAATATTCTTTCCAGTTCCTTGCTTCACGTACCCGGTAAATGATCAGATACACCTGTTTCCATCGATCCGAACATATAACAGATGCCGAAAATCCACACTCACGTCTACAGATTTCCTCGAGAAATCCACGTATATTTTCCTTCTGCTCCTCGTATTCGTCTGCCATTGAAACCGTAAATAAATATCCCGGATCATCCACTGTAAAACCATATTTCCGGATAGTCATTTCATTTAACTTCTGATTCGATATAATTTCTCCATATCGGCAGCTTAACAGAACATTTTCAACAGTAAAAGAAGTCTGCATCCAATATTCATTCCTGATTTTTTCATGAATACGGCTTAATGCCTTCTTAAGCTCCATCGGCCGGAACGGCTGTACTAAATATCCGTCCACCCCCAGATCGATTGCCTGCTTTGCCTGTTGAAAATCTTCATCCTTCGTTATAATAATCACACGGAACTCACGTCCTTCCGTGCGTAATTTTCTCAAAAGATTTAACCCATTCATCCGCGGAAGCCCAATGTCCATGATAACAAGATTTGGCTGCATAACTGTTATCATCTCATATGCAGACTGTCCGTTCCCTGCAATCCCCGCCAACTCGTAATTCGGATCTACGCGTTTTAAACCTTTTTTCAGTTCTTCTAATACTTTTTCATCCCTTTCAACGATTGCCACCCGCATTTGAACAGTCTCCTCTCAATGTCCGTGTTTCTGATTGAATATCCTCTTTTATTGTAACATTAACTTCAATAATTGGAAGCATGCAAGTGTAAATATTTTTCTCTGGTAGCGAGCCCTCCCCGAATGTGACGTTCTGATTTGTTGGTGTCTAAAACCTTACGTGTTTCATGAGCCAATGATGGATTGATCTGAAGCAGACGTTCTGTAACATCCTTATGCACCGTACTCTTACTAATCCGAAACTGTTTTGCTGTCTGTCTCACTGTCGCATTATTTTCTATAATATAATTTGCAATTTCCACTGCACGCTCCTCAATATATTCTCTCATAGAAAAGCCCCTGCATAGTTTGTTTTTTACAATCTATGCAGGGGCAAATTAATGTATGTCTAATTCCTGTTCCATCTATTCGTGGAAAACATCATACTATACAACTTAATACTCAAATACTGCCACACCATATCCCGGAAGAGGATATGCAAAGGAATATTTCTGACCATCACATTCCTGCTTCTCTGGTTTGTAAACCAATGGGCATTCTTCTCCTGATCCGCCGTATTTTGTCTCATCACTGTTAAGAACAAGCTTAAACTGCTTTCTTCTCGGAACACCAACACGGTAATCCGGTCTGTCTACCGGTGTAAAATTGCATACAAAGAGCAGATTTTTCTTACCATCTTTTGAATGTCTTGTGAAACTGAAAATACTCCGGAAGATATCATCCTTATTGATCCAGTCAAATCCCTTCGGATCATTATCCAACTCATACAATGCCTTATTCTTCTTATAAAGATGAAGCAAATCTTTATACCAGTTCTGAATCTGCTGATGCGGTTCTTCTGCAAGAAGGAACCAATCCAGTTCTCTCTCTTCACTCCACTCACGAAGCTGTGCGAACTCCTGTCCCATAAAGAGAAGTTTCTTTCCAGGATGTCCCATCATAAATGCATATGCCGCTTTCAGGTTACGGAACTTATCCCATCCTTCTCCCGGCATCTTATTCAACATAGAGCATTTCAGATGAACAACCTCATCATGAGAAAGTACAAGAATATAGTTCTCTGAATATGCATACTCCATGGAAAATGTCATCATGTGATGTGCATTTTTTCTAAAATAAGGATCCAGTTTCATGTACTCTGTAAAGTCATGCATCCACCCCATATTCCACTTCAAAGTAAATCCAAGTCCGTCATCCTCAGGAGATCCTGTCACCTTCGGCCATGCTGTAGACTCTTCTGCGATCATCATAACGCCTTTATTTCTTCCGCAAACTACAGAATTCAGATGTTTAAAGAATGCAATCGCCTCAAGATTCTCATTTCCGCCAAATTTATTCGGAATCCACTGTCCATCTTCTCTTCCGTAGTCCAGATACAGCATAGATGCCACTGCATCTACACGAAGTCCGTCTACATGATAATGTTCAACCCAGAACAATGCATTCGCTAGAAGGAAGTTGGAAACTTCCGGTTTTTCATAATTGAAAACCTTCGTTCCCCAATCAGGATGCTCACCCTTTCTCGGATCTGGATATTCGAATGTCGGTGTTCCGTCAAAATCTGCCAGACCATGTGCATCTTTCGGGAAATGCGCCGGTACCCAGTCAAGAATAACGCCGATATTATTCTTATGAAGATAATTTACCATATATGCAAAATCTTCCGGTGTTCCATAACGTGAAGTTGGTGCATAATATCCAGTCACCTGATATCCCCAGGAACCATCAAACGGATGCTCTGCGATTCCCATCAACTCAACATGAGTATATCCCATCTCTTTTACATACTTTGTAATTGCTTCTGCAAACTCACGATATGTATAAAATCCTTCATCTTCTCTTCCGGGATGTCTCATCCAGGAACCCATATGCACTTCGTAAATAGACACTGGTTCTTCTTTGTTATCCCACTTCTCACGAGCTGTCATCCACTTACTGTCTGACCAGTTCAGATTAGAAATGTCTGTAATTCTGGATGCTGTTCCCGGTCGGAGCTCTGCATAATTAGCAAATGGATCTGCTTTATAGATCTTCTCACCCGCCTGTGTCTCTATACAGAACTTATACAAATCCCCTTTCTTCGCCTCCGGAACGAAGCATGTGTATATTCCGAGAGGCTCTCCTCTCTTCATCTTATCTTTCGTCTCATCCCAGTCATTAAACTCTCCAATTACAGAAACGTTTACTGCATGAGGAGCCCATACCGCAAAATATACTCCTCTTTTTCCGTTCTTTGTCACCTCATGGGCACCCATCTTTTTATAAATCTCATAATGATTTCCCTGCCCAAAAAGATAATGGTCAAGTTCTCCGATCTCATAAGGCTGCACTTTCGTCTTCGTGCTGTTTTTCTTAACCATAAAGCCACCTCACTGCTCAAATATATTCCTGATTGTAATGATTTAAAAACCATACAATTTCTTATAGATCAAGGCACATTACCGAATCTTTCAATTGGTAACAAAGTTTCATTCTCCCCTTGAACACTATAGTTTTATTATACTTGATACTGTATAAAAAAGAAAGAGAAAATGTATTATTGCACAAAAATAGACAGTCGTTTTACTGACTGTCTATTAATTCTTAACAAATATATGTCATTAAATGTTGAAATCTTTCTCTGAAAGCAGAATTCTGTCGGAAGAATCTGTATTCTTTCCAAATACTCTCTTCACAAGCTTCTTTGCGGAAGCTTTCTGTGAATGAGCGATCGCATCATCCATCACTTCTTTCACTTCTGCTACTGTTACTGCATGATCTTCTCTCTGTAAAGAATCAATCTTACTGTACAGTGCAAGAATTCCCATCTCATCGATTCTGTAACCATTCTCCTGAGCATAAGTCTGTCCAAATGTTACAAGCTCATCATTAATAAAGATCGGCACTTCAAGTCTGGAAGTAAATTTTCTTCTGAATTCTCTGTTGGAAGAAAGAAGTCTGTCCAGTGGTTTTCTCTGCTCTTCAAGAACTACTAAAAGTTCTCCTGTATCCTGCTCCATTGCTTTGTTCAGCTTGGCGAGTGTTTTTTCGTTCATCTGTCCGGCTTTTTCAATGATCAGTGCACCGCCGTACAGTTTACGGAAAATGTCTCCGATTCTCTTCTTATTCAGTGACTCTCCTGTTACAATCGCAACCTTGCCCTGACGAATGTCACGCTGCTTCTGAATTGCCTTTACAACATCAACAGCAAGGACTGTCTTTCCATTTCCTTTATTTCCAATAATCAGAAGGTTTCCTGTTCTGGAAGTTCCTTTGCGGTTTGTACAGTTCTTATCCTGCTCAAGTACATCTACCAGCTGCTCACTCATACCACGCACAGGTACAAAATAAGAGAAGAGTTTTTTCTGTTCCTCTGTAAGTCCTGCTCTTGTACCGATTCCACTCTGTGTTTCAAGATCATAACGACCATGTACAATAAATCCTGTATCAGACATTGCATCTGCAATCTCATCTAACGGTAATGGTGATGTCTTACCTGTTGCGATCAATTTTGCAGTCTCTTTACGGCTCAATGGTGTCGTCGCAGACATGATATCAATTCCGTCATCTTCATCCGGAATCTCTCTGTCATCCGGTTCCTCACTATGCGCTGGATTCACGCTGAATTCATCTTCAAAATTTGGCACTTCTTCATAAGAATTCAGACCAAGAAGATCATCATCTGAAATCTTATCTTCTGCTGTGAAAAGATCTCTTGGATTAATTACTTCATCATCCTCATCGTCTTCTTCATAACCATAGGCATCCAGATCATCATATCCGTCTTCCTCACCGAACAGATCATCATCAGCGTCTTCATAATCATCCAACAAATCGTCATCAGACTCTTCATAATCATCTAAAATATCGTCTTCGTCAAACTCTTCTGCATCATCCCAGTCATACGCATCATAATCTTCGTACTCATCCTCACCGAGTCTGAGATCATCCGCAAGCTCTCCCATATTTTCATGTGGTTCTTCTTCTACCTCAAGAACTTCTTCTGAACTTACTGTTGCATCTACTTCTTCCTCTTCCGGAATAACACCTTCAATCTCATCAATCAGTTTCTGTATCTCTGGTGATAAAATTGGTTCTTCATTATTTTTATTGTCCATAGTCTCTCTTACTGCTGCTCCTTCTGAATCATCTTCATCATTGACAACTTCAGTTTCTGAGATCAGTTTCTCCACCTCAGACAAATCTTCTGGTTCATCTGTCAGATCTTCTGACTCAGCTGCATCTATCTCAAAAATTTCTTCCTCTTCCGGTTCTGCTTCCCCTGCTTCAAGAATTTCTTCCTCTTCCGGTTCTGCTTCCCCTGCTTCAAGGATTTCTTCCTCTTCCGGTTCTGCTTCTCCTGCTTCAAGGATTTCTTCCTCTTCCGGTTCTGCCTCTTCTACTTCAAGAACTTCTTCCGGTTCTGCTTCTCCTGCTTCTATAGCAACTGCATCTTCTGGAACATCTTCTGAAGTCTCCTCCACTGCCTGTTCTATAAGTTCTTCTGTCTCCGGTTCTGGAATCAGTTCTTTCATCCCTGATGGAACCACTCGTTCTTTACTGGCTTCCTCAGCTTTCTTCTCTTCTGTCAGTTGATTCACGATCTCAAGATCTTCTACATCCTCAATTGCTGCAATATCCTCTTCCAGATCTGTCATATCCGGTTCGACTTCTTCTCCCGGTTCTGCCTGAACTTCCGGTTTCGGGTTGAGTAATTGCTGCAGAGCTTCATCTAACCGCATCGTATCTCCAAGTTTCTTCTTGACTGGTTTTACCGGATTCTTACCGACAATCGGTATGGAAGCAGTATCTTTGCTAAGTGTTCTCTTATCTCCACTTGTCTCTACCGTTGCCGGCTGAACTTCTGACTCATCCTCGGAAGCTTCTATAACTTCTGCTGTTTCTACTCCTGCTTCTTCCGGATTTTCTACTTCGGCATCCGGCTCTTCTGCCGCTTCCAAAGTAACCGCATCCGTGTCAATCACATCGGAAGTACTGTCGTTCTCCATCACCGGCTGTTCTGTCAGCCCGATTGATCTTGTATCTCCAAGTGCTTCGGCTCCTTCTGACGCAGAATCTTTTTCCTCGTCTTCTCCTAAATAGGAAGCCAGATCCGGTATTTCTTCTGTCTCTGAAGAAAGCTTCTCATATCTGTGATCATATTTCTGCTGCTGCGATGGTGACAATGGCTTATACTGCATCTTCAGTTCCATTGCCTTATAAACATACTTACCCTCGCTGAACCAGAGGATCAGATCATCACACTCTTCCAGACATTCTGTCATCATACCTGCTTCGCGATAAAGCTTCGCCAGTTCATAAGCCCACTCTTCAATATATTCTGCCTTCTTAAATTCCTCCAGAGCCTCAATCTGCTGTTCGATCGGCGCTCTCTGCGCTCTTAAGATCTGATATCTAAGGATATGCCTGTTCGGATCTTTCGGTGCAATCTGGATAAATTCGTCATAATAGTCGATTGCTTCATCTATATTCTTTGTCTTAATTGCAAGAGAACATAACTTATAGATCACCTTGCGGCTTCCTTCAGAACGGCGATATGCAAGATTCATCACATCATAGCTCTTCTGATACTCTTTTGTTTTTTCATAAATATCACTGACATTCATCAGCATCCCTGCGTTACGGACACGCTTCCAGTCAATCAGATCTGCTGCTGCCGCTGCTTTTCTGTATTCTCCATCTTCCATAAGTTCCAGCATCTCTTCTGTCTTTAACTTATATTCATACTTATCCACTGTACTCACCTCATTGTCATTGAAATATTAGTTTTGGTCTGAATGTGTCCATTAGGCACTAGCCGATACTCTTTCATTATTCTACCATATGAGGTCTGTAATGTCAAAAAAATGCACCTTCAATTCCTTTTGAAAGTGCATTTTTAGTGTTATTTAATTGTATTATTATTATAATTTTATATTTTGTATCGGAGATTATTCGCGATTCTACGTTCCTGTGAGACCTTTGTCGTCTGTTATTTTATCACCTGAATGATTTTCATATCCATTCAATACTTTATGTATTAAATCTTCTGTCAAGTCATTCCTGCTTTTATAACAAATCTGAGATTATAACATGTCCTTTCAATGTTTCTTTACACATTTTTCATTCTATGTTATATGCGGTATTTTTATTCAATACATCTATGAGTGATTCATCTTTTTCTCTTTGCTTCCAGTTTCCGTACTCTCCGATCTTTGATCTTCTTTTCTCTCTACTGGACTTTTACGCTTGGCAAAGGTCTCTTTCTTCACAGGAACCTTCACTCATCATACCACTGACATATTGATAAAAATCTGAAACTATACTGTCCATGGGACTGACCTCCTGTTGAACTTGTATTTTTAATCTAATCAGGCATCTGTTACTTTTGCCTTCTTAGTTAAATATCTTTGGGAGATTTCTTTCTCTCTTTGATGGTTATATAATAACATTCGGCGTCTAATTTGTCAATATATTCATTTGATTTTTTTATATTTTTTATTTATTATCTGCTTTGGTTGTAATTGTCTGAATTTTCAAACATTTCAATTAACAGATTTCTGCTCCAGCCGGCATTTCTTTTTCCGGTGTCATCAGTGCAAGGTTACCTTCTGCATCTTCTGCACAAAGCAGCATCCCCTCTGAAAGTACGCCTGCCAGCTTCGCAGGTTTCAGGTTTACAAGAACCATAACTTTCTTACCAACCATTTCTTCCGGTGTGTAATGTGCTTTGATTCCGGATACGATCTGTTTTATCTGGCTTCCAACTTTTACCTGAGAGCAGAGAAGCTTTTTGGATTTCTTTACAGCCTCACATGCAATGATCTCTCCAACCTGGAACTGCATTGCTCCGAACTGCTCAAATGTGATCTCATCTTTCGGCTCAATGTCGATAACAGCTTCTTCCTCTTTCTTTTCTTCTACCTTCGGATGAAGTTCTTCAACTTTCTTCATAACCTCTTCGAGATCCATTCGCTGAAACAGGATCTCCGGTTTCTCTGTTACATGTCCGTTACCAAGCTGCTCAAGGATCTTCTTACTTGTAGAAGGCATAAAGGATTCAAGAAGTCTTGCACCTTCAGAAATGCTCTGGATCAGATTCCAAAGTACTGTAGAAAGGCGATCCTTCTTGGATTCATCTTTTCCGAGTACCCAAGGAGTTGTCTCATCAATATATTTATTGCAGCGTTTGAACAGATTGAAGATTTCTGTAATTGCATCGGCAACGCGGAGGTCTGCCATCTTAGCATCAACTGCTTTAGAAGCATTCTCTACAACTGCTTTCAGTTCTGCATCTACATCTTCTACAACACCCTTATCTTCTACTGTTCCGCCGAAGTATTTGTTTGTCATAGAAACAGTTCTGTTTACAAGGTTTCCAAGTGTATTTGCAAGATCAGAGTTCAGACGCTCTACCATCAGCTCCCAGGAAATAACACCGTCATTCTCGAATGGCATTTCATGCAGTACAAAGTAACGAACTGCATCTACACCAAAGAAATCAACAAGTTCATCTGCATAGAGAACATTTCCTTTAGACTTACTCATCTTACCATCTCCCTGAAGCAGCCACGGATGTCCAAACACCTGTTTCGGAAGTGGAAGATCAAGTGCCATAAGGAAGATTGGCCAGTAAATTGTATGGAAACGGATGATATCTTTTCCGATCAGATGAAGGTCTGCCGGCCACAGCTTGTTGAACTGCTCTGTACTGTTTCCGTCTGCATCATATCCAATTCCTGTGATATAGTTTGTAAGAGCATCAAGCCATACATATACAACGTGCTTTGGATCGAAATCTACCGGAATTCCCCACTTGAAGGATGTTCTGGATACACACAGATCCTGAAGTCCCGGAAGAAGGAAGTTGTTCATCATCTCGTTCTTACGGGCAACCGGCTGAATGAACTCCGGGTGTGTATTGATATGCTCGATCAGACGATCTGCATATTTGCTCATTTTGAAGAAATATGCCTCTTCTTTTGCAGGCTGAACCGGGCGTCCACAGTCAGGACATTTTCCATCTACAAGCTGAGACTCTGTGAAGAAAGACTCACATGGTGTACAGTACATTCCTTCATAATGTCCCTTGTAAATATCTCCCTTGTCGTAAAGTTTCTTGAAAATCTTCTTAACCTGTTTCTCATGATCTTCATCTGTTGTACGGATGAATTTGTCATAAGATGTATCCATCAGATCCCAGATTCTTTTGATTTCTGTTGATACATTATCTACGAATTCCTTTGGTGTGATTCCAGCCTCCTCGGCTTTGAGCTCGATCTTCTGTCCGTGCTCATCTGTTCCTGTCTGGAAGAATACATCATATCCCTGGCTTCTCTTGTAACGTGCGATTGCATCTGCAAGCACGACCTCGTATGTGTTTCCGATATGCGGTTTACCTGATGTATAGGCGATCGCTGTTGTTATATAATATTTTGGTTTTTCTGACATTTGTCTGCCTCCTTTTCCCACAATGTGGGATTCTTTTCTCAAATTCCAGTGACTACTATTACGACTTTCTGCTGGATCTTTCGCGAAAAAAGAATGTGCCAAGGCACATTCTTGCACTTGCGGCGGTCGCTTGCGACACCTACTTTGTACGCCGCAGCGCATATCCCTAGCGGAGCGTTTTTAATATATTAGGAAAGAACCTAATATATTAAAAAACGCCCTCCCAGGGACTTGCATCCCTGAGAAGACGAATCCTACTTCCGTGTTACCACTTCTCTTCGTTCCTTCCTCGCGGAAAGAAACCTCTATGAGTATCTGCACTTTCGTTAGTAAAAACTGCTTTGTTAATCAAAACCACTTTGAATACTACGGCATTTCTCACTGTTGATACTCTTCGCTATAAAGGGCGAATCCCTTCACAGACTAACCCGGATCTTTTTATTCAAGATTGCTGCTTAAACAACTCACTTGCTCACTCTGTTCAGGCTCATCTGCGCTGCTCAGAAGCCATCTTCATCTGTCTTCCATCCATCCCTCTCAACATCCGGCCTGACAGCCTTCAGGACTTTTCTGTAGAATCTGTTACAGACTACTCTCTTCCTCATCGCGTTTCGCTTATCACTGCTTTTCATTCCTTAAAAAGGGTAGCATAACGCGAATAGAATGTCAAGATACACCGCTTGATGATTTCTCTGCTAATTCCTCTGTTACCCCGGCAGCATTTCCTTTTGCTTTCACTCTTAGGAATGTAATATCTACCCGGAACAAATCTCCGTCCAGATACAAGTCAAATGTGCCGCCCTGCATTGTTGTAAGGCTCTTCGCTATAGAAAGTCCTAATCCACTTCCCTCCGTACTTCTGGAAATATCTCCGCGGATAAAACGTTCTGTCAGTTCGTCAGCCTGAATATTCAACTGATGCTCGGAAACATTTTTCAATGAAAATCTTACCTTTGTATCATCTGTTTTCAGAGTCGCGTAAACTCTGGTTCCAGGCATTGCGTACTTGGCTGCATTTCCGTAAATATTTTCCAGAACACGCCACATTCTTCTTCCATCGACATGCACAACAGCCGGTTCTGCCGGAAGATCTGTGACGATTGCCAGATTTCTCGCCTCGAATTTTTCTTCGAGTTCACCCTGCGTCTGCTGGATCATTTCTGACAGATCAAGATCCATATATTCTAGGGAAATATTCCCGCTGCTGACTTTCGATGCTTCTACTACATCTTCTGTCAATGTCTTCAGTCTCTGTGCTTTCTCTTCCAGAATATTCAGATAATCCTGAACTTTCGGATCTGCTGGATCTGTTTGTCTTAAGATGCCGACATAGTTCAAAATAGAAGTCAGTGGTGTCTTAATATCATGAGAAACATTTGTGATCAAATCTGTCTTAAGACGTTCGTTTTTCATTGCCTCGGCAACTGCTTTGTTAAGTCCGGTTCCGATCCCGTTGATCATCAATGCAAGTTTCTTGTTCTCCCCATGCAGTCCGTCGATTGGAATCTGATAACTCATATTTCCGGCAGCGATCTCCTGAATTCCTTTTCTCAATCGATTCTTCTCCATCACATTTGCAACCATGTAATAGAATAGCACTGCATCAGCAATCAGCAGCAGAATCACCAGGAAGAAATCTCCACCCCAGAGCACGAAAAGCTGAAACAGGAAATAAAGAATCAAAAGTCCTGCTGTTTTCTTTGTAAGCTTCATGTCTCGTAATATTTTCCCGATAAATATACCGAAGCTTCGAAGCAGACTGTTCTCCCACAGACTCTTTGCCTTAATTCTTCTTACCAGACTAAGATAGCCGGCAAAGAAGCAGGTAAATGTAAATGCTCCATATGCAAACGCACCTACTGATTCTCCAAGACTTAAAGTCTGCATATATACATTCGGAACATAGGATGATGGAACAAATGTATCACTTTCCACAGCACCGTATGAACTACATAACCCTGTAATCCCATCAAATAAGATATGAATTCCATCTATTCCTGCTACAAAAAAGAAATAACTTCCAATCACCCAGACAAAAATAACAACTGCAGCAGCAATCTCTGTCTTCCAGGAATCGAACTTTAACAAATGCAGTTCTTCATCCTGCGGTTTTCTTCCGGCACCCAATGTCAGCCACACTACTGTGATCAAAAAGAGTACGCTGCTGAAAATCATAAAATGCAATGCTGCTTTCATATGTGGAATATTATTCTGATAATCAATACTGGTCTGATAGAACTGGTCCTGAATCGGATATTTTGTATCAACCGCAACTGCAAAAACATCTTTCCACTTTGTTCCACCGGAATAGTAACCATAAGAACGTGTATTGAGCCATTGATCCGAATAAGAAACGTTCATATTCGTCTTAAAATCTTTCAATTCAGGATAGATTACCATATATTTCACAGGGTTCTTTGACGCTGATTCTATCATGTCTTCTATGCTTTTCTTTACATCTGCATAATTTGCATATTCTGCTTTATTTGTAGTAACCTTCTTTGTCGATTCATCTGCATACAGATAGGTAAAATTGGTATTCCCTTCTTCCAGATAATCCCAACCGCCTTCATAATCCTGCCAGTCTTCATAGATTGTTTGCAATGCTGTGGCAATATTATCATAAACCAATGTCAGTCTTCCATTTAACTGCGGATTATTATTTACAACCTGGAGTAGATTATCCGCTCCGACCGGTGCATATTTTTCAATCATTGACTGACCAAAGTTCCAGCAGTCTGTATAAAGTAGCTCACCGTTTTCATCTGTAATCTGAAATGTATAATAACCGGAAGTCGTAAATTCGCCCGCCTGCAATCCTGCCAGAAACTGATCTCTGTCCTGCTCGCCCATCTGGAACTGAAGTTTTCCTGCATTTATAAGAGAAAAGAAATCATTCGTATAATAGTAGTAATAATTTCCGTCCGGTTTCTGACAGACGATCACGCCATTCTGTCTGTAAAGATTGTCGTTATCTGTCCCACTGTAAGTCTCGCCCCAGTTCACCAGTTCTTCCATGGTGTACGTGACACCTGACAAATTTGTTTCTGAAATCTTGCCCTTCTTTGACAGTTCCATTACATCCACCAGTTTTTTCGGATTGTAGGCACCGTCACTTTCAAAAAGATTCTGTAGATAAAGCTTCTCCTGCACATCGTACATATAGCTTTCGACCATCTTGCTGAATTCTTCGGATTCTTCAAAAGACTGTGTATTCATCTTTTGAATCTGTGACAAACTCATTCCTCCCGCCAGTGTCAGGAGAGAAAGCAAATTTGTCACAAGCAATGCTCCGCTAAGAATCGCCACAACAAGAACGATTGTCCTTGTCACGGTCTTCCTGTACCATTTCTTCATTGTTAACCCTTTCTTATATGCCTTCTTATGCATTTTTATATGTTTTCTTATATGCTTTTTCTATCCATTTTTACATGTGCTTTTGTTACTGTTCGCACTATGCTTTTTCGATTTTATATCCGACACCCCAGACTACTTTCAGGTAACGTGGATCTTTCGGATTGATCTCTATTTTTTCTCTGATATGACGAATGTGAACTGCAACTGTGTTATCCGCACCAATTGCCTCTTCATTCCAGATGGATTCATAAATCTGATTGATTGAAAATACTTTTCCCTGATTCTTCATCAGAAGCAAAAGGATATTGTATTCAATCGGTGTCAGTTTCACAAATTCTCCGTCTACTGTTACCTGCTTGAGATCATCATTGATCTGAAGGCCACCCACCTTATAAATCGTCTCTTTTGGCTCCTGTGCTGTTCCGCCAAGCTCGTTAAATCGTCTCAGCTGTGATTTCACTCGTGCCACAAGTTCCAGCGGATTGAACGGCTTTGTTACATAATCATCCGCACCGATATTGAGTCCAAGAATCTTATCGGTATCTTCTGACTTCGCAGACAAGATAATGATTGGCAGACTGTTCTTCTCGCGGATCTTCAATGTCGCGCGGATTCCATCCAGTCTCGGCATCATGACATCGATGATCAGAAGATTCACTTCCTCTTTCTCCAAAATCTCCAGTGCTTCGATTCCGTCATATGCTTTTAAAATCTGATATCCCTCCTGAGAAAGATAAATTTCGATTGCTTCTACGATTTCTCTATCGTCATCACATACTAATATTTTATACATTTTACATACCCCTCGATAATTGCTGACACCGATAACAGCGCAGCAACATAATTATCACATGATCAAGTTCTAACTATAGTATACATGATACTTGATGGTTTTTAAGAGATAGATTGGAAAAATATTAGGAATTTCTTAAATCGACGATTTAACAATTTAAATACTTTCTATTTCTTGCACATCTTTTGCCAACGTTTTATAATAAGAAACCGTGAGCCACTTTAAAACATAAGTGTAGCTGCACAAAAATGATTGCATTTAGTGCTAGAATCTCTTAGTATAGCTGCAATCCATCAATAAAAAGGAGTATAAATTAAGAATGATTGAATTTTTGAAATCCTTCCTCTTTGGAATTGTGGAAGGAATCACAGAATGGCTGCCGATCAGCAGCACGGGACATCTGATTCTTTTGAATCAATTTGTGAAATTAGATGTTTCCGAAGAATTCTACAGCATGTTTGAAGTTGTGATCCAGTTAGGTGCGATTCTTGCCGTTGTCATCTTATTCTGGAACCAGATCTTCCCATTTGGTGCACCAGAAGGAAGTCACACGGTCAGACGCCGTCAGGCAAAACATGCACATAGAAGAAAGAAATCCGGAAATGGAATTTTAAGTTATGTGAAGATGGATATCATTATCCTCTGGCTGAAAGTCCTTGTTGCATGTATCCCTGCAATTGTGATTGGAATGCCGTTCAATGATCTGTTTGAGAAATGGTTTTACAATTACCCTTGCGTTGCGATTGCTCTGATTGTCTTCGGTATCGCATTTATCATTGTTGAGAATAATCACAAGGGCAAACCTGCGAAGATCAACAGTATGGACGAACTTACTTATAAGACTGCATTTTTGATTGGACTTTTCCAGCTGATCGCTGCAATCTTCCCTGGAACATCCAGATCCGGTGCAACAATTGTCGGTGCTTTGATCCTTGGAGTCTCCAGAACCGTTGCTGCTGAATTCACTTTCGTACTTGCGATTCCGGTTATGTTCGGTGCAAGTCTTCTGAAGCTTGTGAAGTTTGGTCTGAACTTTACCGGAACAGAAGCAATAATTCTTCTGATTGGTATGGTAACAGCATTTGTTTCTTCTATTATCGTTATTCAATTCCTGATGGGATATATTAAGAAACATGATTTCAAAGTATTTGGATATTACAGAATCGTGCTTGGTATTCTTGTGATACTGTATGCGTTGTTTTTAGCGTAAGATTTATTGATATTTTAAAAACTCCCAATAGAATTCCAGCTCAGATATCTTCTAGAGCATGATTTTCTATTGGGAGTTTTTTATTGGAGTTCAATTATGCTTGTTTCTCCTGATAAATTCCTTTCAATGCCGGATACAATTTCTTAAATTCCTGATATCTTTCCTCGTACTTCTGCACCAGTTCCGAATCCGGTTCTTCTGTTCCTGTTACTTTCACAAGTTTCTTCGCAGCCTCTTCCACCGAATCAAATACGCCGCATCCAACTGCTGCCAGGATTGCCGCTCCATAGCCCGGACCTTCTTCGCTTTCGATCAGATCTACTTTCATATTCATCACATTTGCAATGATCTTTCTCCACAGCGGACTCTTCGCTCCACCGCCACAGATCTTTGTTCTCTCTGGATTCACACCAATACTTCTTGCAACTTCCAGAGAATCACGCAGTCCGAATGCAACACCTTCCAGCACTGCCTGTGTCATATCCTCTCTTGTGCTGTCCATAGACATTCCGATAAATGCTGCTCTTGCGGAAGGGTCATTATGAGGAGAACGCTCTCCCATCAGATATGGAAGATAGAACACATGGTTCTCGCCGAGCCTTGTGATTCCTGCCTGTTCTGCCGGATAATCTTTGGTCTTAAGGATTTCATCCATCCACCATTTATTACAGGAAGCAGCACTGAGCATGCACCCCATCAGATGATAGTTACCGTCTGCATGGTCAAAGGAATGCAGTGCATTGTTCTTATCTACTCCGAATTTCTTACTGGAAATAAAGAGTGTTCCTGATGTTCCGAGAGAAATATTGCATCCGCCGTCTCCGACCGTTGCCGTTCCAACTGCTGCCGCCGCATTGTCCCCGGCTCCTGCAATTACTTTTACATCCTCTGATATGCCAAGTTCCGCTGCAATCTCTGCTTTCAAAGTTCCAACTACTTCCCAGCTTTCATACAGCTTTGGAAGCTGTGCCTCTGTAATACCACAGATCTCAAGCATTTTTGCAGACCAGCACTTATGCTCCACATCCAAAAGCAGCATTCCGGAAGCATCTGAATACTCTGTGCAAAAAGAACCTGACAGACGGTATGCAAGGTAATCCTTTGGAAGCATGATCTTCGCAATCTTTGCAAAATTCTCCGGTTCATTTTCCTTCATCCAGAGAATCTTCGGTGCTGTAAATCCGGCAAATGCAATATTTGCTGTATACTCTGAAAGCTTCTCTTTTCCAATCACCTGATTCAGGTAATCGGTCTGTTTTGCAGTACGTCCGTCGTTCCACAGAATTGCCGGGCGAATCACCTTGTCTTCCTTATCAAGCGCAACAAGACCGTGCATCTGGCCTCCAAAACTGATTCCCTTTACTTGATCCTTATCAAAGCCTTCAAGAAGCTCTTTCAGACCTTCTATGCTCTGTGCAAACCAGTCTTCCGGCTTCTGCTCTGACCATCCCGAATGTGGGAAATATAACGGATATTCTTTTGATACGATATTCTTGATCTTTCCATTCTCATCCATCAGAAGAAGTTTTACTGCGGATGTTCCAAGATCTACTCCTACAAATAACATGTTGTCCCTCCTGTATAAAGACAGAGAGCCTTGCCGTTTCCGGCACGGCTCTCTGCCCGTTTTCTATGCTTTCATAACTTTCTATGTCATTAACCCCACGGATTCTCTGTTGGATATCTTACACCCTTCGGCTGGTTGTATCCGATCTCTTCAACCGGCACACCAATGTATTTAAATACTTCGAACAATGCTTTTCCAAAGTGTCCGAAAGCAACTGCACCGTGATGTGGATAATTCTTTTCAATCAGTACGTGACGGTAGAATCTTCCCATCTCCGGAATCGCGAACACTCCGATAGATCCGAAGGATTTTGTAGCAACTGGAAGTACTTCTCCCTGTGCAACATAAGCACGAAGTACATTGTCAGATGTACTCTGCAGTCTGTAGAATGTAATATCTCCAGGTTTGATGTCTCCTTCCAGTGTTCCCTGTGTAACCTTGATTGGAAGAGATCTTGCCATGATCATCTGATATTTCATTTCGCAGAAAGCAAGTTTGCCGGAAGCTGTATTTCCACAATGGAATCCCATAAATGTATCTTTCTGTGTATATGGGAATTTTCCTTCGATACTCTCTTTGTACATATCTGCCGGTACTGTGTTGTTAATATCAAGAAGTGTTACTGCATCCTGGCTCACAGCAGTTCCAATGAACTCGCTGAGTGCTCCGTAAATATCAACCTCACAGGATACCGGGATTCCCTGAGCTGTCAGACGGCTGTTTATATAACATGGAACAAATCCGAACTGTGTCTGGAATGCCGGCCAGCATTTTCCTGCGATTGCAACGTATTTTCTATATCCTCTGTGCTCCTCGATCCAGTCTTTCAAAGTAATCTCATACTGAGCCAGTTTCGGAAGGATCTCCGGTTTCTTATTTCCTGCTCCGAGCTCTTCTTCCATCTCTTTTACAACGGCCGGGATTCTCTCATCACCTTCATGTTTATTATAAGCCTCGAAAAGGTCAAGTTCAGAATTTTCCTCAATCTCAACTCCGATATTGTAAAGCTGCTGGATCGGTGCATTACATGCAAGGAAATTCAGCGGACGTGGTCCAAAGCTGATAATCTTTAAGTCACTTAATCCGACAACTGCTCTCGCGATCGGTTCAAACTCATGGATCATATCAGCACATTCCTCTGCTGTTCCTACCGGATACTCCGGAATGTAAGCTTTTACTCCTCTGAGTTTCAGATTGTAGCTTGCGTTAAGCATTCCGCAATAAGCATCTCCACGTCCCTGTGTCAGATTATCCTGTGTCTCCTCTGCAGCTGCGACAAACATCTTCGGTCCGTCAAAATGTTTTGCAAGCAGTGTCTCAGAAATCTCCGGTCCGAAGTTTCCAAGATAAACAACCAGTGCGTTACATCCTGCTTTCTTTACATCTTCCAGAGCCTGCACCATGTGGATCTCACTCTCTACAATACAGATCGGACATTCATAGACAGTTCCTTCACCGTATTTCTTTGTGTAGGCATCGATCAATGCTTTTCTTCTGTTCACGGAAAGACTCTCCGGGAAACAATCTCTGCTCACTGCTACAACACCGATTTTTAATTCTGGCATATTACTCATAATAAAATCCTCGCTTTCTTTATCCTTGTTATTATTTCTATTTTTTCATGTTATGTTATCCACATTTTTCCTGTAATTTCATTTGGTTTTCCACACATCATGCAGAAACCTTGTGAATAACACGATCCTGATTCGGGGAAACCCCGGCATCCATTTTCAATCAGACTTCGACGTTCTCACCTTTTAATCCGCAAAATGCTCCTTCAATCTGTGCATCCTTATGTGCGATCAGCCATTTATTCATCGCTGCAAGAAGTCTGTTTCCTGTTTCGTTTGTTTCTATGGTCATTTTACCAACTTAAAAAGGCATTATCGACCAAATAATTAGCCAAATAATGCCCATTTCTTATCTTTTCTTTCTGGAAGTGAAATATGCCTTAGCATCCTAATTCGGCATACCTCTCTCATTCTATTCCACGACCCATTATTCCTTCGGTGGCAGGAATCCCTTACTTGTCTTCACGATCACTTTATCAAACACCATGAACATGGACGGCAGTACGAAGATTACGACTACCATACTGATCAGTGCTCCTCTCGCCATCAGGATACACAGGGAACTGATCATATCAATGTTGGAGTAAAGTCCTACACCGATCGTTGCTGCGAAGAAGCTCAACGCACTTACCATGATAGACTGTGCGGATACGCGGTGCGCAGTTGTGATGGAATCGTATTTATTTGCGCCATGGTTACGCTCTCTCTTATAACGAGTTGTCATAAGAATTGCATAGTCTACGGTGGATCCAAGCTGAATGGTTCCGATTACGATGGATGCCACGAATGGCAACTTAGTTCCCATGTAGTATGGAATACCCATATTGACGAAAATCGCGAACTCAATAACGCCTACCAGGATGATCGGCAGTGAGATTGACTTGAACAGAAGCATGATGATCACGAAAATAATTCCGATTGATACTGCACTTACTGTCTTGAAATCTTTATCTGTAATGTCGATCAGATCTGCTGTCAGAGGACCTTCTCCGATCAGCATTCCACCTTCATCATATTTATGAAGAATCGTATTCAGCTCTTTGATCTGGTCATTCAATTCATCTGTAGCTACCTTATATTCTGAGTTCGCCAGTACAAGCTGGTACTTATCATTCTTTAATGATCTTGTCACTGAATCCGGGATCATGCTTGCCGGTACGGACGGCCCGATCAGGGAGTCAAGTCCAAGTGCCCATTTGATTCCGTCCACCTTATCCATCTCATTCAGCATCTTGCCTACGTCCGCTGAATCTGTAGAGCTGTCTACAAGAATCATGTGCGTCGTATTCATGTCGTAATCTTCCTTCAATTTCTCATTTGCAATGATGCTCGGAAGATCTTTTGGAAGTGTCTCATCCAGGTTGTAATAAACGCCTGTATGGTTATTTCCGTAGATTGCCGGGAATAACAAAACAATAAAGAGCGCTACATAAATCAGATATCTCTTTGTAACCTTGTCTGAAATTCTTCCGATATCCGGAAGGAATGGTTTATGTTTTGTCTTCTCAATAATCTTGTCACAGCACAGGATCATGGATGGAAGGATTGTTACGCAGGCAAGTACACCAAGGATAACACCCTTAACCATAACAACACCGATATCAAGTCCAAGTGTGAATGACATAAAGCACAGCGCGATAAATCCGGCAATTGTTGTGACGGAGCTTCCGATTACAGATGAAAATGTCTGTGAGATTGCATGTGCCATTGCACGGTGTTTATCTCCGTCGTAACGGATCTGCTGTTCTTCGTAACTATGCATCAGGAAGATCGAATAGTCCAGCGTTACCCCCAGCTGCAGAACTGCTGCCAATGCCTTTGTAATATAGGAGATCTCTCCCATAAAGTAGTTACTTCCCAGGTTATATACAATTGCAATTCCGATACTGAGCATGAAGAGGATCGGTACAAAGAACGATTCCATTGTAAGACCAAGTACGATCATCGCCAGCACAACCGCGATCAATACATACAACGGTGTCTCTTTCTCCGCCAGCTCCTTCGTATCTGTAACAACAGCTGACATACCACTTAAAAAGCACTGCTCGCCCGCCAGAGAACGGATCTCGGAGATTGCTTCCATTGTTCCGTCCGAAGATGTTCCTTCATCAAAGAAGATTGCCATCATCGTTCCGGTCTCGGAGTTAAATGCATCATAAACCTTTGTCGGCAGCATACTCTTCGGCATACTGATATCTGCGATAGAATCATACCAGATAACCTCTTTTACATGATCTACCTTCTCAATCTTCTCTTTTAGCTTCGATACATCCTTATCTTCCATTCCATCGACTATAAACATCGAAAATGCACCTGTACCGAAATCATTTACCAAAATATCCTGGCCTTTCATCGTCTCGATGTTATCCGGCAGGTAAGTCAATACATCATAATTAATTCTCGTATGCAGATACCCCAATGCAGACGGAATCAACAATAAGATACTGAGAATCAGAATCGGCACTCTGAATTTTACTATCTTTTTTCCAAACTTTACCATCATATCCCTTTCGCTCCCTTCCTTGTATCTTGTTTATGACCATTGGTCATTTTAATCTCTTCTTGCACTATACAATAAAAATGACTAACAGTCAATATATTTTGTACTGTTAGTCATTTTTTCTTTTTATTTATATTCCATTTTCGTAACTGTTCAGAGCCAACCTCCAAACTGTTCAGAGCCAACCTCCAAAATGCTACGCATTTCGTCGGTGTGGCGTATCCGCCAAATAAAATTTCAAAAACAGTTTTAAAAATGCAAGCATTTATGCCTGTTTTTGAAATTTTGCTTGGCTCTGAACAGTTACCCATTTTCTCTATATTCACTTGGAAGAATTCCGTATTTTTTCCGAAATGCCCTTGCCATCGCCTTGCTTCCGGAGAAGCCGCTGCGAAGTGCTGTCTCAGTGATATTATATTTTCCGCCCTTCAGGTCTTTCATTGCATATTCCAGACGGATATTCTGCAGATAGCTCTTATATGTGATTCCCGCATACTTCTGAAACATCCTCGACAAGTACGTTGGCGAGTAGCCAAAAATTCTTGCCACTTCTTCCAGACTGAGCTCCTGTGCATAATTCTCTTTCATATAAGATGTGATTGCTGAAAGCTTGTTCAGATTCTTATTCTTCCTTACAAAAGCATCCTCAACTTCCGTCAGACGGTATTCTTTCACAAGAAGATATAAAAGATGATAAAAAATACTGTTCATCTTCATGTCATATCCACACTGCTTTTCGCAATACGTCTGATACAGTTCTTCCAACAATTCCATAAAGCGCGCGTCCTTACGTCCCGGTTCATGCGTAAACCAGATAAATTGCTCTCCTGTATAATATTTTTCAAAAACTTTCAACGGAATCTGAAGAACGATCGTCTCGTTTGGCAACGGAGAATCTACTTCATGAACCTCATTCGAATTCACAATCATAAATTCTCCCGCTGTCAGATGCCAGGTCTTCTCATCAATCTTAAATTCCAGTTCTCCGTCGCACACTGCAAAAATCTCAATCGATCTGTGCCAATGTTTTTCTCTATGGTAATGTCCTTCTCTGCCTTCAAATAAGAATAGTTTAAAAGGAAATCCAACTTCCGGAACGATCAATTCATGCGCAAACTGCATCTCTTTTATTCACCACACTTTAGGCTTTCGTCCACTTATGTACTGTATCTGTTCCCGGACTACATAATTCCACTGTAGATCCATCATCTGACAGTGTATAGACATATTCCAGTGTTCCACCGGAGATAACCAGATTCAGCCTCAATGTACCGTCTGCATTCTCTGCAACACAATATGTTCCCTTTGTTTCACCGGAGGAACTCTTGATCACAAGCTTTCCATCCTTCTTTAATTTATATTCATTTCCGCTGTTGTCTGTCCACTTTCCGATCAGCCCCTTCGCACGGTCATCCGTCAGATCCAGAAGTTCTGTATCCGCCTGGAGTAATTTTATATCCTTACCACCATCCAGGGACTCCAGCACTACGCCATAGCCTGTATCATCTGTCGTAACCGCATACAGTTTTCCTTCTTCTTCGCCGTCCATTGTGATCTTGATTGTAATGTTGTTATCCTCATCAAATCCACACTCAAATGTCAGTCCGGCGTCATCCTTAGTTCCTGTTCCATCTTCTTTCAGATCATACACAGTATCTGTTCCAATCACCTTCCACTGCTTTGCCATAACTCTCTTAACAGAATCACTTGGAAGAACCGCGTTGTCTCCCATCTGTTCTTTCATCGTACTGCTTGCTTTGTCCACCTCTTCTGTCGTAGATGCAGCCGGTTCTGTTTTCTTCGTATCGCCGCATCCTGTCATACACAATGTGCTTGCCAGAAGTAATGCTACTACTAATCTTTTCATATTCTCTCTCCAGTCTTGTTACTGTTCACTCCGTGTCAATCAGCAAAGTGATTGACACGGGAGTGAACAGTAACCCAGTCTTTTCTGTCTGATCAGAAAGATAGCATTCCGATCAGGACTTACAGTCTTTAGAGTATCACAAACGCACTGTAAATTCCAGTAAAGTTAATACAATTTCACGGTTATTTCATTTTTAGACACACTCGTTTTCGTTTGTTTTCAACAAACTTTAATGCTTTTTCACTGTTTCACTTTACCTCGACAGCTTGTTTATTTTCTTAACATATGATACACTATTCACAATGTAAAATTATAGGTAACTTGGGAGGAAATAGGTTATGATTATCTCTACAAGAGGGCGTTATGCTCTCCGAGTCATGATTGATCTGTCTCAGCAGGATCCGGACTCTTACACACCGCTGAAAGAGATCGCAGCACGTCAGGAGATTTCTGAAAAGTATTTGGAAAATATTTTAAAATCTCTTGTCACACAAGGATTTATCCTTGGACTTCGCGGAAAGGGCGGCGGCTACCGCCTGACAAAATCTCCGGAAGAATACACTCTCGCTTCCATTCTTCATGCGACAGAAGGAAGTCTTGCGGCAGTAGCATGTCTGGAGGATCATGCACCGGAATGTGCACGTGCGGGTCAGTGTCCGACACGTCCGATTTGGGAAAAACTGGATAACCTTATCGAGGATTATCTTGGAAGTATCACACTTGCTGACTTTCATGAACCGGCCATTCCATGCAAGATTGAGAAATAGCATTATTTCAGGGGGAACGAAATAACAGTTGTTTCAATACAATGGAAAATCAGATCTACATAGAAAAAGATGGATAAGTAATGCTTTTATTGCTTATCCATCTTTTTCTGTTTCTATTTTATCTAATCATCCGTGAACGTTTTCTTTCACTGCTTTTTCAATCCGATCCAACGCTTCCACAAGCGTCGCTCTCTGGCAAGCCACGTTGATCCGCTCAAAACCACTTCCAGGCTCTCCGAAGATCGCTCCTCCATCCAGCCAAACCTCTGCCTTATCTTCTATCAGTTCTTTTAGTTCCTTGTCTGAAAGCCCTAATGCCCGGAAATCCATCCAGACGAGATAGGTTCCTTCTGTCTTTGTCACCTTGATCTGTGGTAAATGTTCTGCCATCCATGTATGAAGGAAATCAATATTCGACTTCACATACTGTTTCATCGCCTGATACCATTCTTCGCCCTGAGTATACGCAGCGATCAGCGCAAAGATTCCGGGTGCGCCGACCTGACTATACCCGGCTGCAGTTACCTGATGCTGAAATTCCTTGCGAAAGCTTGCATTTGGAATGATAATATTGGAAATCTGAAGTCCAGCAAGATTGAATGTCTTCCCCGGGGAAGTACATGTCACTGTAATGTCTTTATACTCGTCCTTAAGATCTACAAGTACCTGATGCTTCCCTTCAAATACGAAGTCTGCATGAATCTCATCACTTACAATGATCACCTGATGCTTTAGGCAAATGTCTCCCAGACGCTCCACTTCTTCCCTTGTCCATACCCGGCTAACCGGGTTGTGTGGGCTGCAGAATAAGAATAATTTCACACCCTTTTCCACGATCTGGCGTTCAAAATCTTCGAAATCAATCGCATAAGATCCATCTTCCTTACGGATAAGGATATTGGCGGCCACTTTACGGTCATTGCTTTCAATCACTTCCCGGAATGGATAATAGACCGGATCCTGGATCAGAATATAATCCCCAGGTTCTGTATAAGCCTTTACCGCCATTGCCAGCGCAAAGACGATTCCCGGAGTCTTTGTGATCCACTCCTTGTCGATCTTCCATCCGTGACGGCGTTCCATCCAGGAGCTGACCGCATCGTAATATTCCTGATCTGACTCTGTATATCCATAAATTCCATGCTCTGCCTGACGGATCAATGCTTCCTGGACGAAAGATGACGTCTTAAAATCCATATCAGCGACCCACAACGGAAGAATATCTTTCTTTCTCCCTCTTTCTTCTGCAAAATCATACTTCAGACTGTGGGTTCCTCTTCTCTCTACAGGCTGGTCAAAATTCAAATTCTTCTCACTCATTTTTACTCCTTTTATTGAAATGCCTGTTCCAGATCTTTGATCAGATCTTCAGCATTTTCAATTCCAACGGACATTCTAAGGAAATCTTCTGTGATTCCAAGATGTTCTCTTATCTCCACCGGTACATCACCGTGTGTCTGAAGCATTGGATATGTGATCAATGATTCTACACCGCCAAGGCTCTCCGCATAAGAGATCAATTTCACACTTTCAAGAATCTTTCTTGTACGTTCCACCGTATCTACACGGAAAGAAAGCATACTTCCTGCTCCTGTCGCCTGCTTCTGGTTTACCTCGTATCCCGGATGATCTTCCAGCCCCGGATAATAAACTTCTGTCACATCCGGTCTGTTTTTCAGCCAAAGTGCGATTTTCTTCGCATTCTCCTGCTGGCGCTCCAGACGCACTGATAAAGTTTTGATTCCGCGAAGTACAAGGAAACTGTCAAACGGAGACAGACTACAGCCAACTGTCTTATATGTATAACGCAATTTTTCCGACAGCTCTTTCCCTTTGACACAAACAAATCCTGCGAGAACATCATTGTGTCCTCCAAGGAATTTTGTCCCGCTATGTACTACGATATCAGCACCCAACTGTAGCGGTTTCTGGAAATAAGGAGAAAGGAATGTATTATCCGCAAGAATCAGTAACCCAAATTCGTCTGCGAGTTTTCTCATCTCTGCAAAATCTGTAATCCTCATCGTTGGATTGCTTGGTGTCTCAATATAAAGTGCCTTTGTCTCTTTTCTGATATTCTTTCTTACAAGATCAATATCTGAAGTATCTACATAAGAAAACTTTAATCCTCGCTTTTCGCCAATGCTTTCAAACATTCGCACAGTTCCGCCGTACAGATCTTCTGTACATAAAATATGACTGCCTTCCCCGAAAAGCTCCAGACAGATTCCAATTGCCGCCATTCCTGTCGAGCATGCAATACTGTCATCCGCTCCTTCTAAAGAGGACATTACGCTTTCTAATTCATACCGTGTCGGATTGCTCTCACGAGAATAATCATATCCTGTACTTTTCCCGATTCCCGGGTGTGCGAAGGTTGCTGTCTGAAAAATGGGAACGGAGACTGCTCCGTATGGATGGTCCTCTACAAATCCTCCGTCCCCGTGAATACATCGTGTTTCAAATTGATAATTTTCTGCCATGCTGTCTGTCTCTGCTCCTTACGTTCCACTCTATTAAATATAGTACATTCCCTCAACAGAATCCTGATACCCTTCGTATGCATCCACAAGATCCTTAAGCGTCACATCTTCCAGAATCTCCTGAACACAATCATTGATTCGGTCAATGATCAGATGCTGAATTGCTTCCTGATCTCCACGTCCCACGCTATTTCGATCAACTTCATCTTCCAGGTCATACGTTCCTTCCAGTGCCTCTACAATCTGTGCAACCGTGATTTCTTTCGGATCTCTCTCAAGAAAATATCCTCCCTGGGAACCTTTCATACTCTTTACAATATGAGCCTTGCGAAGGGCTGAAAATACATGCTCAAGGTACTGAGCGGAAATGTCATTTCTCTGTGCGATACTTCCTAATGAGACCAGCTCTGTCCGTGAATTCACCGCCAGATCAATAAGAGCACGCAGTCCATATCTGCTTTTCTTTGATAATTTCAAACGCTTCTACTCCTTTCTTCTAAGCACTGTAGGAGCAGCTTTTACTGCTCCTACTTCTTACAGATTTCTCTGATTCTTATTTACTGAATTGCTTTGAATGCCTCATCCAGATCCTGGATGATATCATCAATATTCTCTGTACCGATAGACAGACGGATTGTGTTTGGCTTGATTCCCTGATCAAGAAGCTCTTCCTCTGTGCACTGGCTGTGTGTTGTTGTAGCCGGGTGGATAACAAGTGATTTCACATCCGCTACATTTGCAAGCAGTGAGAACAGTTCCAGGTTATCAATGAAATCCTGAGCTTTCTTAGAATCACCTTTAATCTCAAATGTGAAGATAGAACCACCGCCGTTCGGGAAATACTTCTTATAAAGTTCCTGCTGTTTCGGATCTGGATCTACAGATGGGTGATGTACTCTCTCAACCTGTGGATGATTGTTCAGATACTCAACAACCTTCAGTGCATTTTCCACATGACGCTCTACACGAAGGGAAAGTGTCTCAAGTCCCTGAAGGAAGATAAAGGAACTGATCGGAGAAATTGTTGCTCCTGTATCTCTCAAAAGGATTGCTCTGATCTTTGTAACAAATGCAGCCGGTCCGCAAGCCTTTGTAAAGCTGATGCCGTGGTAGCTTGGGTTCGGATCTGTCAGTGACGGGAATTTTCCTGAAGTCTCCCAGTCGAACTTACCGCCCTCGATGATAACTCCACCGATTGTTGTTCCATGTCCACCGATGAACTTTGTAGCAGAGTGAACAACAATGTCAGCACCATACTCGATTGGTCTTACAAGATAAGGTGTTGCAAATGTATTATCTACAACAAGCGGGATTTTATGCTTATGTGCGATATTTGCGATTGCTTCAATATCAACTACATCTGAGTTCGGATTACCAAGTGTCTCGATGTAAACAGCTTTTGTATTCTCCTGGATTGCATTCTCAACTTCTTCCAGATTGAAAATGTCAACAAATGTTGTTGTAATTCCATAATTCGGAAGTGTATGCTCAAGAAGATTGAAAGATCCTCCATAAATATTCTTTGCAGATACGATGTGATCTCCCTGCTGAGCCAAATTCTCAATTGTATATGTGATTGCTGCTGCTCCGGATGCCACTGCAAGTGCTGCTGTACCTCCTTCAAGTGCTGCGATTCTCTTCTCAAACACATCCTCTGTCGGGTTTGTCAGACGTCCGTAAATATTTCCTGCGTCTTTCAGTCCGAAACGGTCTGCTGCATGCTGGCTGTTGCGGAACACATAAGAAGAAGTCTGGTAGATTGGTACTGCTCTTGCATCTGTCACCGGATCCGGCTGCTCCTGTCCTACATGAAGCTGCTTTGTTTCAAATTTTAATTCTCTCTCTGAATATGTCTTTTTGCTCATACGATAATCCTCACTTTCTATGTTCTTTTTCCCTCGATAAGCTATGTTTGTTTTCCTATCGGTTTACTATGGTTTTTAAGATGTACCTATCATACATCCATATTCCTACTTTGTCAATAGGAATATGGATATTTTTTCAAATTTTCTTTGAAATCGTTCTCAGCGCACACTTTTTCCGAACATAGATTTGTCAAACCCCTGTAAAATCAACGCTTTGATGCTTCCTTCATAAGACGTTCCAGATCCTCGTATTTCTCTATCTCATTGACGCGCCGGCGAAGAGACGCTGATCCCGGATATCCCGCCGTATACCAAGCAACATGTTTCCGCATCTCCCGCATTGCCATAAGCTCACCCTTACATTCAATGAGCATCCGCGCATGGCGAAGGATCATTGCCACCATCTCCTCATGAGACGGCTTCTCCTCTTCCTCTCCTGTTGCCAGATAATGGCGGATCTGATGAAACAGCCATGGATTGCCACGAACACCCCTGGCAAGCATCAGGCCATCACAGCCGGTCTGCTTCAGACAAGCCGCCGCATCCTCCGGCGTAAAGATATCTCCGCTGGCGATCACCGGAATATCCACGGCTTCCTTGACCTGACGGATAATGTCCCAGTCTGCCTTTCCACCATAATACTGTTCCCTTGTGCGTCCATGAACTGCAATCGCTGATGCACCACAGTCCTCCATACGCTTTGCAAACTCTACCGCATTACAATCCTCCGCGCCAAACCCTTTTCGGAACTTCACCGTGACTGGCTTCCGGATCCGTCTGCTAATGGCCTTCACGATCTCGCCTGCAAGAACAGGATCCTTCATCAGGGCCGATCCCTCTCCGTTATTGACCACCTTGGGCACCGGGCATCCCATATTAATATCAAGAATATCAAAATCCCTGTGCTCAATCTGTGCTGACATCTCTGCCATCAACTCCGGCTCCGAACCAAACAACTGCAACGCCAGCGGACGTTCCTTTTCCTCCGTCATCCAGAGCAGCTCTGTATTTTTATTCTTGTAATAAATGCCCTTGGCACTGATCATTTCCGTATAAACCAGATCGGCTCCCTGCTCCTTGCATAACAGACGAAATGGCAGGTCTGTTACCCCTGCCATTGGTCCTAATACAAGCTTTCCGGGGATCTGTACCTCTCCAATTCGAAATCCCTGATCCTCCATAATAATCTTATATTCCTTTCTCCACCCACACACTTTTGTACTGCAGGTATACGATTCGCCATCTTTTACGCCCTTTTCTGCTTATCAAAGATAATCTGCAGACCCTTCAGAGTCAGATTACTGTCATAGATATCTATTTCCTCCGTATAATCTGAGATCATTTTTCCAAGTCCACCGGTCGCAACAACCTTGATATCCTTAAGCCCTGATTCCTCTTTAATCTTATCGATAATATACTGGGACTGTCCCACGGTTCCAAGGAAAAGTCCCGCCTGCATTGCCGTGATCGTATCCTTTGCCACCACATGCTCCGGACACTTGATCTCGATTTCCGGCAGATTTGCCGTATCGTTCCAAAGAGCATTGGCTGAAATCTTCACACCCGGACTGATCACTCCTCCCAAAAAAGCTCCGTCCCGGGTCACCAGGTCATATGTTGTAGCTGTACCATAATCTGCTACAATGATCGGTCCTCCATATAAAGTATGTGCCGCAACTGCATCCACAATCCGGTCCGGTCCAACTTCTTTTGGATTAGCTGTTTCTATCCGTATTCCGGTCTTGATACCGGCTCCCACAATGATCGGATGGCATCCCAGGTATTTGATGATACCACTGTTAAATGAATACATGATCTTTGGCACAACAGAAGCCACGATCACCTGATCAATGGAATCTGCCGAAAACCCCTTTCTCTCCAAAATATCACAGATCATGCTGCCGTATTCATCAGATGTTCTTGATATCCGCACTGAAAAATGAAAACGTGTTACCATTTCATCTCCATCAAATACGCCAAAGGTTATATTTGTATTACCTACATCTACCGCTAATAACATTGCCTTTCCTCCTGTATTTTTATGCAATGACCTATCATCTGTATCGTGTTGTAAATCTCACCCGGTACTACTCATACTATTCGCTTAATAGACCACTGATATCTTCTTTTAAAAAGAATGCCTTGTAGTACAGCTCCAATGCTTCCAAAAGTTCCTGCTTCTCCCTCTGGATCTCCTTGATCTTTAATACACTGCCGATCTCATCAAAGAAGTAATCGTCCTCCTCCGAGGTAACGTGGAACAACAGGTTTCCCTCCTCATCAAAGCGAAGGGTCAGAATGCCTCCCACGTCCGCTGTATACAGCACGCACATGATCTGCAGTTCCTCCTGAATCGTTTCCGGCAGCTTTGCAAATTTCGGATTGAGATAATACTGCTTTTTGTAGGCATTCGCTACACTGAGTATCACCATCCCGTCTACTTCCGGTGCCGGCTGCAGAATATCATCATCAAATAAATCGTCCATTGTCTCTTCCTTCTTTTATTATTTTAAACGTATCCGTAAACGCCCCGTACAGACACCTCTCCGGATACAATCTCCTTCATGCCCTCATCCGTATCTACTAACAATGCCCCGGAAGAAGTAATTCCTCTGGCAATTCCCTTCTGCATTTTCTTCGGATCTGCTTCCTCCGCCATGCCATAAAGCACCAGAACCTCCTGGTCCTTATTGACCAGCATCTGGTCATATTCCTCCAACAGCAGAGATAAGTCTCCTGTCTCCAGATATTTTCTGTAATAATCTGTAAAAGCATTCATCACCGCTGCGATCAACGCATTTCGGTCTGTTTTCCGTCCGGTTTCCAGATAAATAGAGGTTGCCCGGTCAGCAAGCTCCTCCGGAAAGCTTTTCGTATTGGCATTGATCCCGATCCCGGGTACCGCATAATGAATATAATCCGGCTCCGAACTTGTTTCTGTCAGGATACCACAGACTTTTTTGCCATGGATCACCACGTCATTGGGCCATTTGATCCCGGTCTCCAACTCACAGCACTCCCGAATTCCCTTCGCCACCGCCATAGCTGCCACCAGCGTCACACTTGCTGCCTGCTGCGGCTTCAGCCTTGGTCTGAGGATCAAACTCATCCATATCCCGATGCCAGGCTCTGAAGCCCACCCCCGGCCTCTACGGCCCTTGCCTGCCGTCTGCTCCTCAGCAACCACCAGAGTTCCCTCCGGCTCCCCAAGCTCCGCAAGCTGCTTTGCTCTGGTATTTGTCGAGTCCACCTGCTCCAGGCATTCTACCTTGCGGCACAGACAATCAGCTTTCAAACGGCTCTCAATATCCGCTCCTACCAGCTTATCTGCTGACTCCACCAGACGATATCCCTTTTTGGGCTGGGACTCAATCTGATAGCCTGCCTCTTTCAGCTGTGTTATATTTTTCCAAATCGCCTGCCTCGAAACGCCCAGTTTTTCGCACAAAACCTGACCGGAGATATAATCCTCTCCTGCCCCCCGAAGCATTTGAAGTATTTCCTTTTTCAAAAAATCACTCCATTATTATTTTCTCGTTGGCTCTAATGTTGCCGTCATAACCGCCTTGATGGTATGCATACGGTTCTCTGCCTCGTCAAAGACTACAGACGCCTCTGACTCAAACACCTCGTCTGTCACCTCAAGCTCACTCATACCAAATTTCTCATAAACCTGTCTGCCAATCCCTGTTTCCAGATCATGAAATGCCGGAAGGCAATGCATAAAGATTGCCTGTGGTCCTGCATTTTCCATTACCTTTTTATTGATCTGATATGGAGAAAGGGCTTTGATACGCTCTGCCCATACCTCCTCCGGTTCACCCATGGAAACCCATACATCCGTATAAAGCACATCTGCGCCCTTCGTGCCGCTCTCTACATCCTCTGTCAATGTCACAGAACCACCGGACTCCTTCGCATACTCACGGCACAGTGCCACCAACTCCTCATTTGGGAAATAATCCTTTGTGGTACATGCCACAAAGTGCATGCCCATCTTAGCACAGGCAATCATCAGGGAATTTCCCATATTGTAACGGGCATCTCCCATATAAACCAGCTTCACACCCTTTAATCTGCCAAGGTGCTCCTGAATGGTCAGAAGATCTGCCAGCATCTGTGTCGGATGATACTCATTGGTCAGACCGTTCCATACCGGCACTCCGGCATATTTAGCAAGCTCCTCCACAATGCTCTGCTCAAAGCCGCGATATTCAATACCATCAAACATTCTGCCAAGCACACGAGCAGTATCCTTAATACTTTCCTTCTTGCCAATCTGTGACCCCTGAGGATCAAGATATGTCACCCCCATGCCCATATCATGGGCAGCCACCTCAAAGGAGCATCTTGTTCTGGTACTTGTCTTTTCAAAGATCAGGGCAATATTTTTTCCCACATAATTATTGACCGGGATTCCCTTTTTCTTTTTGTCCTTTAACTCTGCAGACAACTCCAGCAGATATGTAATCTCCTCCGGGGAGAAATCCTTTAATGTCAAAAAGTTCTTACCTACTAAGTTCATTATCATTTCCTGCCTTTCTCTGTTATTTATCCTTACGAATCAATTCATAATAAATGGAAAATTTCCTGCCAGCAGGAGCTGTGCAGGAAATTAATCTCTTCAAATAAAATATAATTATTTATCTCCGGAAGATTTTGCAATTTCTGTCACGGAACTAACCATTCCTGCAAGTCCCTGTATCTCTGATGGAATAATGATCTTTGTCGCCTTTCCATCTGCTGCTTTCGCAAATGCCTCCAAGCTCTTGAGCTCGATAACTTCCTTCGATGCACAAGCCTCATTCAGCATACGGATACCATCGGCATTCGCCTTCTGCACCGCCAGAATTGCCTGTGCCTGACCCTCAGCCTCACGGATCGTTGCCTCCTTCTGTGCCTCCGCATGCAGGATTGCTGCCTGCTTCTCTGCCTCTGCCTCCAGAATTGCAGACTCTTTATGTCCCTCTGCTACGGTGATCGCAGACTGCTTCTCACCCTGTGCGATCAGGATGGCCTCACGCTTCTCACGCTCTGCCTTCATCTGCTTCTCCATTGCCTCCTGAATCGGCTGTGGAGGAATAATGTTCTTAAGCTCTACACGATTTACCTTGATACCCCACGGATCTGTCGCAGTATCCAGAGAGGATCTCATCTTGGTATTGATGATCTCACGGGATGTCAGTGTCTCATCGAGATCAAGCTCACCGATAATATTACGAAGTGTGGTCGCTGTCAGATTCTCAATCGCCATGATCGGATTCTCAACACCATATGTGTAAAGCTTCGGATCGGTGATCTGGAAAAAGATCAGCGTATCAATTCTCATGGTTACGTTATCCTTTGTGATTACCGGCTGTGGCGGAAAGTCCAGAACCTGCTCCTTCAGACTTACCTTTCTGGCGATACGGTCAATAAACGGCACTTTGAAATGAAGTCCCACATCCCATGTGCTCTGATAACCTCCCAGACGCTCTACAACATACGCCTTTGCCTGCGGTACAATATGAATGCAGGATACGGCAACAACTGCTACAATGACAAGTAAAATAATAATTGCTAATTCCATTTTTGATTCCTTTCCTTTATAAATGTGCTGATTAATCTGTCCGGAATACGATATATAGATTTTCCCGCAATGCGATCTATTCTATATCGTCCGACACAGGATTTACGATTGCTTTCACTCCCCGTATCTCCTGTATCACTACCTTCCGGCCAGCCTGGATCCTTTTTCCTTCCTCTGCCGCTCTGGCAGTCCATTCCATCCCGTCAACAACGATGCATCCCGTCTCGTTGAAATTATCGATCAACTCGGTCACCTTTCCCTCTTTGCCGATCATGCTGTTGACATTTGTCCTTACCCTTGAACCGTTCAGACGTTTCTGAACAACCGGTCTGGTAAAGATCAATAATATAAACGAAACAACAAAAAACAAGACAAGCTGTACTCCCAACGGCTGTCCCAGCCATGCTGCAATAAAACTGATCAGCGCTCCTGCTGCAAACCAAATGGTCGTCAAGCCCAATGTAATGATCTCAATGATCAAAAATGCCACTAATGCGATCAACCAGAAAAAAATATAATTCTCATCTGTCCGAAAAAGCGACTGCAGCAAAGATTGCAGCCGGAATGTAAAAATTCCCGACAAACCGCTCATGGAAACACCTCCTTTGGTGTATACTACTTATTTGTATGAATATAGCATATTTCCACTGAAATAGCAATATACTCTAGTCCGTTTTTCTTCTCTGTCTTGATGCCTCATAAAGCACTACCGCAGCGGCAACAGCCGCATTTAGCGACTCCACACTGCCTTCCATTGGAATGTGAATTCTTCCGCTGAGACTTTCCCTCACCTCCCGGCTGATTCCATTCGCCTCATTTCCCACAACGACAGCAGACGGCTTTGTATAATCCGGATCATCATAAACCATGCTCTCCTCCAGAATCGTTCCGTAAACAGAAATTTCTTTTTTTCTCATCTGCATGATTGTTTCCGGCAGACTGTCTACATATATAAATGGAACACGGAAAATCGCTCCCATCGTTGCACGGACCACCTTGGGATTAAAAAGATCCACAGTTCCCTTACTCATGATCACACCTGCCACTCCCGCAGCCTCCGAAGTACGGATCATCGTTCCCAGATTCCCCGGATCTCGCAGATCATCCAGCATCAGATATAATCTTGACCGGCTGTTAAGAATCTCCTCCAAAGAATAGACCGGCATATCTACCATTCCAAGGGTTCCCTGTGGTGTTACCGTATCTGCCACCTGATCAAACAGATCATCCGGCACCACATCCACCCCCACATGCCTTTCGTTTCCTGAAAATTCCGCTGCGATCTCATTTTCCGGCTTCTCCTGCCATTTTGTGATCCACAGGCTTTCCCGGATCAGTACCTGCCGGAGTTTTCCGTATTGGGCTGCTTCCTGCACAAGTTTAATCCCCTCCGCCACAAATAGACCTTCCTTTTTGCGGTGTCTGGCATTTTTCTGCAGTTTTATCATTTCTTTTAATTTTACATTATTTTCACTGGTAATCATTATTGCCTCCATTATGTTATTTAGAAGTAACGGTATTTTAAACCTAACTGATGCCACGGATCGTTCCATTGCTATCTGCTTTTAACCCTTGCATCATATTATAAAAGGAGGGGGCAGAGAAATCAAACAATTTCTCTGCCCCTTGGCATATGTTATATGTTCTTGTAAGCATGTTCATCGGCAGAATCTTATAAAAGACCTGCACTTTCCTTCAGCGTCAGCTCATCATGGTGACATACCGCCCCTTTGTTAAAGCCCTTTACGCTGTGTTCTACTGCATATCCGCAGGCAACTAAACCTGACTGGATGATCTGGCTCATCTTCTGCTCCGAAAACTGCAGCTTGGAACCATCCTCTAACTCAATCGTACAGGCATGACCACAGTCCGCTGCGCAATCCATAGAACAGGAAACCTTATACATATTCTTCCTGCTGATCGCTCCGATCTCTTCTAATGTATTGATCATACGATACACTGTCGCAGAACCGATCTTATGATCCAGCTTTGATGCCTTGTAATAAATCTCCTTACAGCAGGAACAGTCCTCCTGCAAAATGATATCCAGGATCATCAGACGCTGTTTCGTAATACGGCATCCCTGTTCTCTCAATTTTTGAATGATCAAATCCTTCTGCATCATTAGAAAAACCTCCCCAATGGGAATCACTCTTTCGAGTATACCGCCTCTTTAATCTTGTAAATGAGAATGACTTATCTATCACTTACGATGGTTAGTATACGCTAACATTTATTAGATGTCAAGAACTTTTTTCATTTTCTTTTCTTGTTTTCTGATTTTAAAAGTGTTATACTTATTTTATATGAAATGACGTTCGGAGTTTCGGACGGATTAAATGGTATGGAGGAAAATATTTATGGCAAATACCGAATCTGCTGAGAATTATCTGGAAACGATCCTGATCCTCAGCAAACGACTGCCGGTGGTTCGATCTGTTGATGTTGCGACGGAGCTCGGTTTCAAAAAATCAAGCGTCAGCATTGCAATGAAAAATCTTCGTCAGAAGCAGCACATTACTGTAACAGATGCCGGATACATATATTTGACAGACTCAGGCCGCGAAATCGCGGAAATGATCTACGAAAGACATCAGCTCATCTCAAGCTGGCTTATCAGGCTCGGAGTTCCGGAGGAGATTGCTACCGAGGATGCATGCCGTATGGAACATGTTATTAGTAAAGAAAGTTTTGAAGCATTAAAAAAGCATGTTTTCCCTTCATAGGAAAGCATGCTTTCTCAATATATCAGGAAATTTTTCCTTTTATTTATTACGATATAGAAAAGAGGCATAATTACAATGACAGAATTTATGAGAGGCCGGAGACTTCGCACAGACGAACGTCTCCGCAAAATGGTACAGGAAACACATATGGATATCTCTGATCTGGTATACCCAATGTTCGTAATGGACGGTCAGAACAAAGTTGAAGAAATCCCCTCTATGTATGGCCAGAACCGCTACACAGTAGACCGTATGGGTGAAAAACTGGAACAGCTTCTGAGTGCCGGAGTCAATAAGATCATGCTATTTGGCATTCCGGACCACAAAGACGAGGTGGGCAGCCAGGCATACGATGAAAACGGCATCATCCAGCGCGCCTTCCGGGAAGCAAAGAAGAACTATCCGGAAATGTACCTGATCGGAGATGTCTGCATGTGTGAATACACCTCCCACGGTCACTGTGGCATCATTCATAACCATGACGTAGACAATGACGCTACTCTGGAATACCTGGCAAAGATTGCCCTCTCCCAGGTGGAGGCCGGAGCTGATATGGTGGCTCCTTCCGATATGATGGACGGCCGTATCACGGCGATTCGCCAATGCCTTGATTCCCATGGCCACTTAAACACACCGATCATGTCCTACGCTGTAAAGTTTGCTTCTGCTTACTACGGACCTTTCCGGGATGCTGCAGACTCCGCACCACAGTTTGGCAACCGACGCACCTATCAGATGGATTACCATAACCGCCGGGAAGCTGTAAAAGAGGCACTCGCCGATATTAACGAGGGTGCAGACATTATTATGGTAAAGCCTACTATGATCTATGGCGATCTGATCCGTGAGATTAAGGACCGGACAAATGTTCCGATGGCTACCTACAGCGTCAGTGGTGAATATGCTATGATCAAGGGAGCGGCAAGTCTCGGTCTGATCGATGAGGATGCCATTATCTGCGAAACAGCGATTGCTGCAAAACGTGCCGGAGCTGATATCTATATCACCTATTTTGCAGAGGAACTGGCTGGTTTTATTAAACAGGGACTATTATAAAACTATAATAACTTTGGCAGGCTGGCTGCGAGACAAAGTGCTCCCCAGCCTGCTTTTTTATCCGGTACACTCTCCTGCCCCGTCAGCTTTCTTGCCCCTTTCATCAAATATGCCCTTATCTTCTCTCCATATAGATATGGATCATTGCCCTGCACAATCCCCCATTCCATCATTAATGCCGCTGAACCGGCCGCAAAGGGCGTTGCAATTGAAGTTCCGGTCCGGGCTGTATATCGTCCACCCGGTGCAGCCGTAACCACTTCTACCCCCGGTGCCACAAGGGTTGGTGCCATCCTTCCATCCGCTGTATTTCCCCGTCCGGAAAACGAGGAAACCACATCATTTGACACCTGATATGCTCCCACCACCACAATACCATCAGCTGTAGCCGGTATCGTCATGGTCGTATCCGGCTCCGGCTCCAGAAATCCTGTGGAAAGACCAACCAACTCCGTGGTGGGAAGCCACAGCTCTACCACACCTCCCGTAATCTTCTCCGGGATCAGCCACAAACTCCATACCCCCTCCGGCAGAACTCTTTCCTGTCCCTCCGTGGGCAGCCACTCCATATAAATCTCCTGCCTGATCTGCGCTGGCGTCGGTTCCCCGTAATACACATAAATCCATGTTCTCTGCAGTTCATATCGCCTTACTTCCCTTGTCTCTTCGATCAATATCCTTGTTCCATCGGGAGCTTCTAAAAACACCGTAAAATCATCCGTATATTGCTTCCACATCTGCAGACTTAAATTTTTCTCCCCCGCTCCGATCACAAACCGAATCTGCCGGGGTTCATTTTCCAACCGCACTCTGGCATGATGTCTGGCATCCCCTTCATTTCCCGCCGCAACAGATATTACACTTTTCCATACACCTGCCAGTTGAGAAATATATCCCTCAAACAAGCTGCCGCCATCATGAGCACCATTGTTATTACCATAACTGACATTCAGGGAAACCGGCATTCCAAATGATTCCGCCTTCCGTACCATATAATCCAATGCCTCCATCAACTCCGTGGTTCTTGAAAAACCTTCTCCGCCGGTACTAAGCTTTACAAAAAGAATGGGACTTTCTATCGCAATTCCCCGATACCGGTACCCTGCAGACCCTGCACCGTTTCCCGCTGCCACGCCCGTTACTGCAGTACCATGACCGGAACCTGTATCTTGCGGAAGAGAAATATCTTCCCTTTCTCCCAAAAGAACCTGATCAATCTGCTCCTTTGTCCACTCCACACCCTGACGATATCTTTCCGGAGCTTCCAGCCCCACAGATGGATCCGGTATTCCACCCTGATCCCATAATGCCAGAATGCGTGTCGTACCATCCGGATTGCGAAAAGCAGGATGAGTCAGATCAATTCCGGAATCCGCCACACCAACGATCACTCCTCTGCCGGTCAGACCGTTTCTTAAATCTCCTGCCTCGTACTCCTGATCCACACTTAAATTCCCCTGCACAGAATTAATACAGGAGGCCCCTCTCCCTGCATCCAGAGAAAAATAGACCTCCTTAGGCTTTTCCATATATTGTATCTGTGGCAGTGCCGCCAATGCCTCCAGCTGCTCCTCCGGAACACGCACGATCCCGTATTGATGGTAAAGTGGAATCACCTGTACTCCCGGCAGCCGGCGTTCCACCTCATACAGATCTCCATAATACCTCACGATCACCCGCCAGGTCGCCGTACTCTCATCATATCCTGTATTTAATGTACTGCTCTGCTCCCTCTCCCGCTCCGGGAGATCCAGAGCAAAACGAAATTCCGAATCCAGCTTTTCATCATTTTCCATAACAGGGTTCCTTAGAGAAGATTCATTCTATGTAATATATTCATTTACCCAAAACAGGATACAAAAAATCCGGATTCCAAAAAATCTTCAGAATCCGGATCTGTCATCATCATATCGACTCAGCAAATCATATATCACTACTCTACCGTTACACTCTTTGCCAGGTTTCTCGGCTTATCCACATCAAGTCCTCTGGCCACAGATACATAATATCCCAGAAGCTGCAGTGGGATCACTGCCAGACTTGCTGCAAAATGAGGATCTGTCTTTGGTACGTATACCACAAAGTCAGCCGTATCCTCGATCGAATAATTACCAAAATTGGTCAATCCCATCAGAGAAGCTCCACGGCTCTTACACTCAACCATGTTGCTGATGGTCTTCTCATACAGAGCATCCTGTGTCAGAGAACCGATCACCAAAATACCATCCTCGATCAGGCTGATGGTACCGTGCTTTAACTCACCTGCCGCATACGCCTCCGAATGGATATAACTGATCTCCTTGAGTTTCAGGCTTCCCTCCATACAGATCGCATAATCAATACCGCGGCCTACAAAGAAAATATCACGGGCATTGGCCTGCTTGGACGCAAACCACTGGATGCGTTCCTTATCCTCAATGATCTTGTCAATCTTCTCCGGAAGGGTCTGCATCTCCGTAATATATCCCTGATACTGCTCCTCCGTGATCGTCCCGCGCACTCTCGCAAACTCCACAGACAACAGATAACCTGCGATCAGCTGTGCGCTGTACGCCTTCGTAGTTGCCACTGAGATCTCCGGACCTGCCATAGTATAAAATACATTATCCGCTTCTCTTGCAATGGAAGAACCAACCACATTCACAATACCCATGGTCTTTACTCCCTGCTCCTTTGCCAGCCGAAGACCCGCCAAAGTGTCTGCCGTCTCACCGGACTGGCTCACCACGATCACCAGATCGTCCTTATTCAGGATCGGATTGCGGTAACGGAACTCCGAAGCCAGCTCCACACGGACCGGCACACGCGCCAGATCCTCCATAACATACTGCGTCACAACACCGGTATGATAAGCGGAGCCACAGGCAACAATATAGATCTGGTCGATTCCCTTAATGTCCTCCTCCGAAAGACCTACATCCGACAGATCAATCCTGCCATCCTTGATCTTGGAATTCATCGTATCCATGATTGCCTTTGGCTGCTCATGAATCTCTTTCATCATGAAATGCTCAAAACCGCCCTTTTCTGCGGCTTCCGCATCCCACTTAATCTCCACCAGCTCCTTCTCAATCTCATCTCCATCCAGATTGTAGAAGGCTGCCTTTCCATCTGCCAGACGGCCAATCTCCATATTGCCGATATAGTATACATTTCTCGTATATTTCAAAATAGCCGGTACATCGGAAGCAACATAACAGTTTCCGTCGGACACACCGATGATCATCGGACTATCCTTACGAGCCACATAAATCTCATCCGGATACTCTGCAAACATCATTGCCAGAGCATATGATCCGCGGATACGAACCATGGCGTGATTAATGGCATCTACCGGCGTATGCTCATACTTCTTATAATAATAATCTACGAGCTTTACAGCAACTTCCGTATCGGTAGAAGAATAAAACTCATATCCCTTTTTCAGAAGCTTTACCTTTAACTCTTGGTAATTCTCAATAATACCATTGTGTACACCAACGACATTGCCATCATCGCTGACATGAGGATGTGCATTGGTCTCTGACGGCTCACCGTGAGTTGCCCATCTGGTATGACCGATACCACAGGTACCCGGTACCGCATGACCATCATCTGTCTTTTCGATCAGACCCTTGAGACGGCCCTTCGCCTTCACGATCTTTACCTTGTCTGCTCCGTCACGTACTGCGATCCCGGCAGAATCATAGCCTCTGTACTCGAGCTTTGACAGACCATCCAAAAGGATTGGGGCTGCCTGTTTACTCCCGATATAACCTACAATACCACACATATTTTAATCTCCTTTAATCCATACTAAACTTATCATACTGTATCTTATGATAGAAATGTGAATAAGTATCTATTACCTGTTCAATATACAAGTTCATCATTCCACTGATATATTGAATAATCAACCCATATATTGAGTAATTCTACCATTGTCACGATAAAATAGCAAGGGTACTTCACAATTTCCCGCAGTCTTCTAAACTCTGCAGCCAGAACCGGTACATCTCATTCTTTTGCACCTTTTCCATATATCCCTCCACTCCAAACCATTGATCGGATTCTTTCAGAGCATCTATCGCCTTTTTGACCCATTTGCGTATCTCAGTTTCTACCTCCAGTCCCTTATTTTCTCTCCTGCTTTCTTCCATCATTTTCTCCCGGATGATATAAAAAGCTCCCCATGCAAGGTAATGCGCTTTCTCTGCCTCCGGAGACCTCTGTTCTGCCTCCTGCCGGTTCAGGAAATAATAGCTGAGGATCACCACTGCATAATGACAGATCACGTCCTCCCCTGTATTCAGGGCTTCTATCAGATACCGGATAACCTCCGGCCAGTCCTCCTCCTGAAGTGCTGTCATTCCATGAGCTAAAAACATCATAATGCAGACATCATACTGTGTACCGGAACCTTGATCGAAGCGAAACCTTTCATAAGGACCGTCCCAGTGCCTTCCGGATTTTCTACGTCTTTGCTCCTCAAAAAAGTCATGTCTGATCATATGCTTGATGACAAAATCGTTAATATATGCCTTGCCTCTGTCACTGCACGTCGCCTCTATAAAATAAAACAGATGACAAAAATCCGTAAAATAAAACATAGACATATCTCCGGAATGCTGTTCCAATAATGCAAACAATCTGTCAAGGAGACGTAATAATCCGGTCTCATCCTGTACCCGCCAGTTTTTGTTTCGAAAAGTATCAAGAACCGGATCCATAAAGGTACTGTCATACCCTGACAGACTCCCCTTCTCTGCCACACCTTTCTCAAAACGCTCCAGTTCCTGTTCCACAAACTCAATATCCACCGGCTCCAATTCCCTGAGCTTTTTAATCTTTATCAGCTTTTCTGTCTCCTCATACACTCTCTGCATACGTTCCAGATTTTCTCCGGATGCTTCCTCGTTCTCTTCATCATTTTCTTCATCATCCTGAAGCTTCTCTGCCTGCTTAAGTCCTTCCAGCTTCTGCGCCACCTCCAAATCACAGGATGAAACAAATTCCCGCAGCATCTCCTTTCCGGAGTCATCTGCATCCCCCCTGCCTGCCATCTCAAGTACTCCACCGTAGATATCCATACTTTTTCTGACATTGTCCGGATATGTTTCCATCCGCTTTAACAGTCCTTCACACATGTCCCATGGCGCATATTTGAAAAAAGCCTGTCCCAATTTTGCATTTACCATATATGTAGTCTGGAACTGAAAGCTCACTTCAAAAAGGGGCCGAAGCATCGTCCAGTCTTCCACATCCAGATCCGGTAACCATTCTTTTAAGAAGAGATATCTGGTTGTACTCATAAACCGGCCCTGTTTATGATAATACGTCTCATATTGACATAACCAGTGGATCAGCTTCTTCCTCTGATCTTTTGAAAATGCTGCTGCCAAAACCTCCACCGACTCCATGACATATTGCCATTGCAGCGGAACACTCTGCTCTGTGATAAAGGTAACAAGATCATCCACTCCATCCGGCTCATGCTTCACCAGAAAATGTGCCGCTATTTTCCTTTCTTCCTTGGTTAAGGCAGCCTTCTCTGACAGTCCCCTTATATTATCGATCAAACATCTTCGCAACGCCTGCGTATCCCCGCAATATTTACCATATTTATCAACATATGTCCCACTGATAAACTCTTCCTCCGCCCTGGCCCGCACCGCTTCAATATACTGCCAGACATCCCAATAGCGCAGCGCATCCAACATGTGCAATGCAATCAATCGGATCAGATATATCCTCTCCAGTTGTGTATTTTGCTTATCTTGACGACAACGGTTAAGCATCGCCTTAATCTTCAATATTCTCTGGTTCCAAAAAGACGACATCGGTCGCTCCATGATGATGCGCTGATAACGATATCCACCGCTCTCAATAATACTGTCTTTCTTTTTTTCCTCCTCCTCCTGCGTCAATTCATCCCATCGTGTCAGATTGAGATAAGCTTGTACCGCCCCCATATAATCATGATCACTGTTTCCCTTCTGACACAGTGCCACTTTATTTTCCTTTTTCTTATCGCTATCATCCTGCCAAAAGGCGATCCATGCCTTTTCCAGCGGATCCTTCACCCTTTGATAATCCTCCTCCGTAATCCCGGACACATGATAAAGGATCCGGGATACCCCGGCAAGCTGCCCTTTATATGTTGCAATCTTATTTCCCATGGTATCCGAAAGCTTTTTCTCAAAATGCGCTGCAATCTCACTCCACAATGTTCCCTCCGGATCGTAATACCACAAAAGACCAATGATCGTTTCCAAAAGAAGCTCCGTCGTCATATCCTCCTGCAGTCCGGTAAAATCTCCTTCCAGAATACGTTTTCGGTATTTCTCATACCATTCTTCTCCACTTGCAGGCTCCAACAATAAGAGTAAAACGTCCAATAAAGGCTGGTAAGGTCCCTCCATGATCAACTTTCCATGAGTACCCATCCCTTTCCCCCACAGAGAATTTTCATACTCATGCCGCAGGAAATCCATCTCATCTCCATCAAGCGGAAAGACTGCAATATAGACAAATATCCAATATGTTTCATTCAGGGACATAGGTTCCTTCCAACATTTCAGTGCAGTCTGGCATAAATGTCTGACTTTCCCCATCTCGCCATTTAAATATGCATCATCCACCTGTGCCTTTATATAGGATAACTGCTTCCGGTAATCCTTCTCCACAAACAGGAGTTTTTCCTCCGGATAATAAATCGTGGGCGGATGAATAAACCTCTCCTCCCGGCTCAGATCCAGAGTCTCCAGGCCAAGCTCATCTAACCGCCTCCTCATCAGTGGATCATTGCCATCCTCATTTAAGGCTTCCCTCATAAAGGTCGACAGGATCTGCTCCACAATATGATCCTCAAACTCCGGCAGCCTCTGCCAGACCTTCTCCAACTCCCTGGCCGTTTCGTCCTCCAACAGATCCCGCAGTCCATCGGGAGGCAGAAAGCATATCTGCTCAATCTGTGCGTTCAACTTTTTTAACTTAACATTATAAAGCTTCACGAGCCGGTAATGATTGCGAAGAGCCCTGTAAATAGTCTCGTATCTCTCATCCTCCGGGAGAAGCTTTCGAAATGTCACCGTCACCTTATGACCTCGCACTCCATCTACCTGTGCCGTCAATGCATGACGAATCCAATGAGCCATATTCTCCGTCGTCCCATGACGGTGCCGGATCAGTCCGATCGTATCACACCGGTTCGAGTCCTCATCCAACAGATCACTCACTGCAATGACCGCATTTAATGCAGCGATCCGATCCCGGTCAAGTCCCGCCCTGTCAATCAGCGCCTGTGCGGTCTCCGGCATAAAATTTTCTTCCCATGCCCAACATTGGTGAGAGGCTGCCATATTGATCACGATCATCATATGGTCCTGCAGCGTCATCCTGTTTTTGCTTTCCCGCTCCTCTTGCCCTCTGCTGCAGTCGTTGTCTTTCTGAATCTCCTCTTTTCTCATGCTGCAGTCCCTTTGAATCTCTTCCTTTAACAAACGAAGCACAAGCCCCTGCAGCCGGACAACATGCGTTTTTCTCACCCAGCCTGCAATATCACCAAAGCCCTTCATATAGGTCCGACGATCCTGCTCCTGCAGATCCTGCGCATCCTGAGACAGCATACCGATATCATGGATCACCAGTGCCAGTAGAAGATATCCTGCTTCCCGCTCCGATATCGTATTGAGCCATTGATCCTCTACTGCCCACTCAGAGGCTCTCCTGACAATACTACAGATGTGCGGCAACGCATGATTGGTAAACTCCGGCATATGACAATTGTCTGCCAGCCGATCCACTGCCTGTATCAGCCTCTGCAAAATAATCGTGTACTGTGGGAATGGAGGCATCATAAAAGCCTTCTGTGCCAATGGGCTCGACATAATATAATCCATCGCCTGGGACAGTTCTACATCAAAATCCGGTATCTCTCTCATACAGCTCCTCCTATGGTATCCACGTTCGTAATACTTTCGTTATTACTAATAATATCATACTGTTCCAGATATGGCAATCGTCTTCCTGCATATATTCCTCAGATAACCCAGTCTTCTGAGCAGTCTCCGAAATTGTCAATTTAAATTCTTAATAGAGATATACTCGTTTTTACTTTTCTTTTGTCTCTCCAAATCCCGCTACAATCTTCTCCACCTGTTGCTTTGTCATAGACATTTTGGCTGCTATCTCCGGAATTGCCATGTGAATATCACAATACAAAATCTTAATGCCACGTTCCAGCCCCTGTTCAATTCCCTTCTCAATTCCAGCTTCTAATCCCTCATTATATTTCTCACGATATTCCTGCTGCAGTGTCATATAATCAAGCCTCCATTTCTCATTTCGGCGAACAGACTGCACCGCATCATCCAGTTCGCTCGTAAACTCATCACTTGCAGCCTGACCATCTATATATTCCAACAACCGTTTCATTTCCGGACTTACATCGTCCATCGTTCCTTTTGTATTTAGAATAATTTTAATGGTCTCGTCTCCAAATGTCAACGATGGATCCTGATCACACAAGTACTCCTAAAATGAAATTTTAAATTCCACTGCCCCTTGTGGAAGTAGAATTCAAGCTTACACAGGCAATCCAAAATACGATTGTAATGCTCCAAAACATAGGCTGCGATGATTCTTTCATCTGCTCAAAAATTTGTGAGATTTACCAGCTGGTACGCCTCAAGTCATTTACATATTGTTTTACTGCTTTCCGGTGCTTCCAAAGCCGCCCCTGTCTTTCCCCATCAGCTTTTCTACCTCATTGAACTGGATCTGAGGCTGATTTTTCATAATGCGGAACTGACAGATTCTGTCATTCACATGAATCTCGGTATCCCTCATGGCAATCACCGGCATCCTCCACATATCATTATCACCACAATAAGAACCGTCCACAACGCCACAATGGTTTGCCTGGATCACACCGAAATTTTTATATGTGCTGCTTCGCGGTACAATGTGCGCCTCATATCCTGCTGGAAGCTCCATTGCCACCCCCAGAGGGATCAGTGCAAAGTCTCCTGCCTTTAATGTGACATCCTCTGATGCACGCAGATCGATCCAGTCAGATTTACCGTCAATATATTCTAATTTATCAATCTGATCTGTGAAATATTTGATTTTAATGGTTTCCATAATTTTAATTATCCTCTCTGATTGTTAATTTTATGACTGAAACTTCCCACACCAAATATCAGACTCCTGTATCATTCCCTGTGAAAAGTCCAAATTTATTATACTGATTTTGAAGACATATGGCAATGCGATTGGCCGATGCAATTTCCCTGATTTACCGATTTTTTTCCATAAGCCTGTCATAACAGGCAGTCTATTACGCACCTTTGCGTTCTCCCGGCATAGAATAGTATGTAATGACTTTTTATAATGGAGGAGCTTTATGTCTCAATTATATGCCACGCAGCAGGATCGTCCGGATACCGGGCAGCTGCTTGTAAATGTCAGCTCTATGATCAGTTCCCGTGCTGTTTCTAACGCAACGGTACAGATCACGGACAGCAATGAGCCGGAACAAGTTCTGGAGGAGCTGACCACGGATTCAAACGGCCAGACGGATACGATTGATCTGCCGGCACCTCCTTTGGAGTACAGTCTGAAGCCTGTGTCTGCCCAGCCATACTCTGTATTTAACCTGAGAATTACCGCCCCCGGCTTCGAACCTACTGTTATTTCCGGTGCTGAGATCCTTTCGGGACAGATTTCGTTGCAGAATATTTCGCTGATTCCGCAATTTGAAACACAAAATGATAACAGCGAGCTTTTTGTCATTCCCCCTCATACCCTTTATGGAGATTATCCCCCAAAGATTCCGGAAAGTGAAGTAAAGGACGTCAGTGAAACCGGAGAAATTGTATTAAGCCGTGTGGTAATCCCCTCTGGTGTGCGATAAAATGATGCGACGTACCCCGGAAGCGTCCCACTTTGACGTAGATTGTGCTTCTCCCTGCAACCACTCCCCGTTTTCCGGGACAGCCTTCTCGCTGACCGATTTTTCTTCCCGTCGCCGGGAATTTTCATCCTGTTGTTCCGAAAAGTCTTTGCGGTACACCATTCCGCTTTTCCTATATTCCTGTGGCGTCTGTATTCCTTTCTGATTCAAAATATCCGCAATCTGCCCATATGACATTTCTTTTTGCCGGAGAGAGACCATCAGAGAAAGAATATCTTCGAGCTGATCATCCGGAACTAATTTTCTCTTTCCGTCCTGCCTGTCTATCCTCCACCCATAAGGAGGTACACTTCCCAGATATTCTCCCTGTGCCTTTTGATGCTGTTTTACCAGACGCACTCTCCGTCCAATATCCCTGGCATACCACTCATTCATCAGGTTTCTCAGATTTCCCGCAAGGCTGCCCGGCATTTCATATTTCCATTCATTTTGGACATCTCCATATTGATCGCTGATACAGATCACTCTTACTCCCAGCATGGGAAATATTTTTTCCAGATATTCCCCTGTTTTCAGATAATCTCTGCCAATGCGCGAAGCATCTTTGCAGAGAATACACTGAATTCTGCCGTTCTGCGCATCTGCAAGCATCCGTTGAAACCCCGGACGTTCAAATTTCGTTCCGCTATACCCCATATCCGCATAAATATCATATATCCTATATGTATTTTCTTCGCATCCCATAGGATGATCTTCTTTTCTCCCCGAAGATGTATTCCTCTGCCGGATCCATTGCTCAGCCAAATGGATCTGTTGCTCTATACTCTGATCCCTTTCATTGCCATGCTCCACCGACAGTCTGGCATAAATACCTGTCATGATCTCCACTGAACTCTCCTCCTGTCTTTCTGCTCCGGTATATAATATAGATTGCCTTCCTCTCCAGCCGGATTTCCTTCACCAGCAGCACATTTAACAGACGCCTCTGCCATACGGCAGTGGCTGATTTCGCACCGTTATCTCCCCCCTTTATTTCTAAAACAGTCCTCTCTTTTTCCGGATTATCATACTTCTTTCCCCTTATCCGTTCCTCCCATTCAACAACCTCATTTTGAAGCACCATTTCCACTATTTCCGCGCATATGCTCTGCTGCCTTCTACTCAACCCATATCCTGCCAGTTCATCACAAAACACATGTCCTTTCCTGCAGCGGCTCCTGCACACACGCAGAGATTCCACTACGTCATAGACCCATTTTGGAATAATAACAGGCAGAATGTTTTCTACCTTCGCCCACTGCTCCTCCGGTAACGGAATCCGTTTATCCAGCTTATAGCTGATCTTGCGGTCCTTCCCCTGGATCATCACACCCGTATACATTTCATTGGACAGAATCCGGCGCACCGTCTGGGGCGTCCATAATCCTTCTTTCTCTGCAAACCCACTCCGGTATCTGCTGCCACTGGCCTGTTTGTATTGATACGGACTTTTGATCTGTCCCTGATTTAGTACACCTGCAATATTTTCTGCTGACATACCGCTAAGCCGCAGCCAATAGATCATCTTTACAATCTCCGCCGCCGGTTCATCCGGCTCCAGCCGGTGAATATCTTTGTCACTTTTTTTGTATCCATAGCAGGCGAAAGCCCCGATATATTCCCCTGTGGCGCGTTTTGTCCTCTGCTGCCACCGGACCTTATTGGATATATCGCGGCAATACGCATCATTCATAAGATTCATCACAGGGAGAAGCAGGGAATCCTCCATAAAATCGCTGGATGCACTGTCATAATGATCCGCAACGGCGATAAAGCGAAGTCCCAGCCTGGGAAATATCTCCCGCAAAAAATATCCGGTCTGAATATACTCCCTGCCAAGACGGGATAAATCTTTACAAAGAATACATTCAAACTCTCCAGATGCTGCCGCCTGCATCATCTCCCGAAATGCCGGCCGTTCATAGTTACTGCCACTCCAGCCGTCATCCACCCATTCCCCCACATAGGTCATGTCCTCCCGGTCCTCCAAATACCGCTGCAGAAGCATTCTCTGGTTCTGTATACTGTTGCTTTCTCCGGTTCCGTCTTCTCTGGACAGACGCAGATAAAAAACACAGCGTATCATTCCTGTTTTTCCTCACTCTCTGCCATTTCCACAAGACTGCGGTACCGCGCACTGCGGCATGCTTCCCGGTAAAGAGCATATGCCTCTTCTGTCGTCGGTCCCTCCTTTGCATAAGAAATGTACACATCATACCCTTCATAATTTCCTTTATAGATATACTCCTCCATCCCGATTCCTTCCCTCATATCATCTTTTCACATAGCGGAGTTTCAATAAAACTCCCCATATGAATCCTATAAGACTCTCTGTGTGATCTTGTCTTAATATATGATGTTAATCCCCAAAATATCTCTAAACTTCCTCTTCCGGCTGTATAAATAAAAGGGCATGTCCAAAATTCAGGACACACCCATAATAATATTTCTAATATTCAATAACTCGAATTTTCCACACGAAGCAGCAAAATACATCCATTATTTTTAAAGCCCGCATTACTCTTTCCTCAGAAACCTCCGTATCTCCTCCCAGGCTTCTCTTGACTCTGCCAGCTTATCCATACTGAGCTGGAATACATGAAACATTTCCGGATAAACAGTTAAGGTTACATCACAGCCTGCTTTCTTTGCTTTTTCCGCCGCCACCACAGAATCACTGAGCAGCATTTCCAAACTCCCCACCTGAAACAGCATCGGCGGCAATCCGGTAAAATCTCCAAAAAGCGGCGATATATATGGCAGCTTCGGGTTTTCTTTCCCCACATATTCTCCATTATAGATCATACTCTCTCTTGTATTGCCAAACAGAGGATCCTTCTCATAATTTTCCTGATAAGATGGGCCGGATGCCGTCAGATCTGTCCATGGTGACATCATAATCAGCTTCTGCGGCAATGGCATTCCCTGATCTCTGAGATACATTGCCAGTGCCAGCACCAGACCCCCTCCGGCAGAATCCCCCGCCAATATGATCCGGTCTCCGGTAAATCCGGAATATAACAGCCAGCGATAAGCCTCCAGTGCATCCTGAAATGCTGCAGGATAAGGATGTTCCGGTGCCACGCGGTAATCCACGGAAAGTACTCGATACCCCTTGATCCGGCTGTAGCGGACAGCAAAATCCCGATAAGCATTACGGATCTTTGCGATATATCCACCCCCGTGAAGCTGCAGGATCACCTCGCCACAATCCTCTTCCTTTGGTGTCAAGAGCTCCATTTCAAACTGTCTCATATGAATAGGCAGATTGATATATTCCTCCGGGCAGTGCCATGGTGCCTCCACCAGATTTTTGCGCAGGGTTCCATCCTGAATCTTTGGTCCCAGCATCTTCTGGGCGGTAAAAAAACGGATCATGTCCGTCACGATCCTGCCTTTCACGCTCATATGCAGTCTCCTTTCCGTAAAGTCCTACTCCTCTGTAATATACTCGTCAACATAGCCGGTTATTGTAATTTCCTGTTCTGTTGCGTTCAGATTATAAATGAAATTTCCTTCGTATCTCATTCTCAGCCTTTCGTCCTCCAATGATCATGGTCATGACCCATAAAGTAAGATAGATTCCAAAGACAACACAGGCCAGGATCAGATTTCCGTTTTTCCCCCTAAAAGAGTAGATCAGAAATGCCAGACTAAATATCCCCATAAACACCTGCATCGTCAGATAATTCTGCCAGTTTGCAAAATTGATGATCATACAAAGCAATATGATCGCTGCAAATCCTAAAAGGACACATGGAAATCCATATTTTACTGACCATCCATGAAATCCCAGGGAATAATCGATCCCCAGCAGCAATAAAAACACAGCCGCCGCCTGAAAATACAGCTTGGTGATATGTCCCTTTCTGCGGCTGAGCATCTGCCACAGACTAAGGAGTACATAGGCTTCTGCCGCACCCGAGATCAATGACCAGCGTACCTCCGGCGAAAATATCCTGTTCAATCCCAAAAGCAGTGCCTCGATCAGCACGCAGATATAAACACAGATCCAGAATACCTTCCTGCGCACCTTTCTTTTGGCCGCAATATCAGGAAAAGAATCCTCCTGTCTGGCCGGCTTTTCATCCACATGAAGAACGCTGCTGCATAAAGGACACACTTCACGTTCTCCCACGACCTCGACACCACATCTTTTACAATATTTCACGCCCTAACGCTCCCTTCCTGATTTATAAGTTGCTCTCCACAGCAGCCTTAATGCCATCCTCCGCCAATATCCGGAAGAACCGCTTCTGTACCGACACATCCCTTAAGATCGTACAGAATGCAACCACCATTTCATCTCCGTATGAACATACTGTCATCTTGGTATTTTGCCCCTGAGACACAGAAAGGATCGCCGCAAACCGTTTGATATATGGTTCGTATGCCTTATCTGTCTTCATCACTCCCAGATTGGTCATAGTGGTGGTCGTAGCCCTGGCACTGACCTGATAAACCCACTGCATCACAAGCTTTTTGAGTACCAGCGGAACCGCCCGAAGCATCAGATTTTTCTGATTGGACACATTATAGGAAAATAATTTTTCCAGATGCTCCTTATTGATCTGTTGCCGCAAAGCCTCCACAATGATCTTCTCTACCTCATCTCTGGTATAGTCCTCCTGATCCGGCCGCAGGACTGCACTGACCATGGCAAAAAAATTCCTTGTGGTAATAGATTCAAAATAAGGACGCAGATTCACCGGCACACAGAGAACTACCGGCTTGTCCGATACCGCTCCATGAAGATATTCCCGGTATATGCTATAGGCATAAACTCCCGCCAGATATTCATTGATGCTGACATTCCTGCGATGTGCTGCCTCCTTGACCTGCGCAAGGGGCAGGTATCCCTGAATCACACCAAAGGCACCATCCCTGAGCTTCTCTCCCTTCATATGAAATGCCGGCTCTGATTTGTACCCCTTGGGCTGCCCCTTTCGAAAATTCTTTAAATAACTGTCTTCCGTGTTTAATGAAGTCAGCTCTGACAAATGATCTCCCATCTCATCACAGATCTCCGGATGCGCCAGACGCAGATACTGACAAGCCAGCTCCTTTAAGAAAGTGACTCCTCCCATTCCATCGGCAAGCACATGAAACACTTCCAGATTGATTCGCTTTTTGTAGTAACTTACCCGGAATAAATACTGATTATTGAGCTGAGGCTCCATCTTGCGGCATGGGTATTCGCTTTCCCGTTCCACTCTCGGCGCCGGTTTCCGGTTTGTCTCAAAATAATACCAGAATGCTCCTGTCCGAAGACGGACATTCATAGAATCAAATAACGGCAGGATCTTGTCCAGTGCCTGCTGTAACAGTTCCGGATCAATTTCTTCATCTAAGGTCAGAGACAACCGATACACATTGGTCATCCGTTCCGTAGCGATTACCGGAAACAGATTAGCCGTATTATCCAGTCTAGACCATTTTAACTCCCTGCGGGAAGATTGTTCTCTCATATGAATTCCTTTCTTTCACACTCCAGCCCCCGAATATGTAATCGTACATGACGGACCGCCCAGCGATTCCGGAGCACAAAACTATTATGTCAAATACAAGGATTACATCAAAAATGTCGCTTCCAGTGAAATATATGCCACCTGGCCGGAAGCAACTTTGCTTGCAAATATCCTGGCAATCCAGTCCATCACCTTAAACCGGGTTTACACCGAATGGTATCGCAACCGCGGTTATAACTTTACTATTACCAGTTCTACTGCATATGACCAGAAATATATGCCCGGCCGTAATATTTTTGAAAGTATCTCTCAGGCAGTAGATACGATATTTTCCAATTATATATCCAGACCGAATATTACGCAACCTCTTTTCACACAATACTGTGACGGAAAACGGGTGTCCTGCCCACGCTGGATGCGCCAGTGGGAGTCCAAAACACTGGGCGATCAGGGCTATTCCGCCATTGAGATCCTCCGCCGGTTCTACGGGGATTCCGTTTATATCAATTCTTCTGAGGAAATTTCCGGTATTCCGGCCTCCTGGCCCGGCTATGACCTGACGATTGGTTCCACCGGAGAGAAAGTGCGCCAGCTCCAAAATCAGCTCAATACAATTTCCAAAGGATACCCATTGATCCCGAAGGTAGCCGCAGATGGTATTTACGGCGAAAATACCGCAGAGGCGGTCCGTACCTTCCAGAAAGTATTTAACCTGCCACAGACCGGCGTTGTGGACTATCCGACCTGGTACAGGATCAGTGATATTTATGTAGGAGTATCCCGGATCGCCGAGCTCTCTTAGCCATATTTCGCAAGTCTGTTTTGGTAATGCCTTATCTCATCCGATCAAACAATAAGCCTCAGAAAAACAACGATCTCCATTGCTATTTGTTTTCTGAGGCTTCCCTTGATTGCAGAACGGCCTGTTCAGGCCATCTGCAAATCTATTTTATTTCAACTGCTTCCCAATCAATGATCTCTTTTATTCCGGTTCCCCAACCATTTGGGATGAAATATCCTCCAGCGCTTCATCTCCACAAATGATCGGCAATACCTGCTGGTGGTTAAACAGATCTACTTCATCCCAGCTGCCGCCATCCTCACCATCAAGGGTCCACTGCACCTCATCATCACAGACGATATGAAGATGTCTGCTGCTGCAGCGGAACATTTTGGTTGCATCCAGATGCTTTGTCAGAAGAGCATTTAATACCTCCTGCAGCTCCAGCGCATTTTTCAGATCCCGGATAAACAGCACCTCAAAAAGTCCGTCATCCATCTTGATATCTTCTTTTTTATAAGCTTTATAACCGGCCACCGAAACAGAATTGCTCACAAGTCCCAGCACAAAATCATCCTCTACGACACCCTCATCATAGGTGATACGCATATGATGAGGCTTGATCTCTGCCAGATGCTTCAGCCCTTCAATAAAATAAGCTGTCTTGCCAAGCATGTTTTTCCACTCCTGCGGTGTCGTGTAGGATACCTCGGTAAAGGCACCAAATCCGGCAACATAAGTGAAAAATTTATCATTGAAAGATCCCAGATCACACCGGAACACCTTTCCCTGTGTCACAAGCTCTGCCGCATGACGCATGACCTTTGGAATCCGCAGACTGGAAGCAAAATCATTGACCGTACCTGCCGGAATGTATCCACAGATCGGCTTTTCATGGAGCCGCATCATACCATTTGCCACTTCATTCATCGTGCCGTCTCCACCGGAGCATACCACATAATCATACCGGGAGCCGTACTCGATCACTGCGTTTTTGGCATCATTCTGACGATTGGTTGCCATCAGCGTCACAATAAAATCAGCTTCGCAGAACACCTGAATAATGTCAGCCAGTTTATTCTTGATCTGCTCCTTCCCCGCCATGGGATTATAGATAAATAATAACGTTTTTCTCAGCTTTTTCTGCTCTCCATCGTAATGTTTTTCCATATATTTGCCGTACCCTTTCTGCATTTCCAGCTTTGTCCCTGTTTCTGTTCCGGAAATTTTCTGCTTTTGGGAAGACTGCTGTGATATTCATAACATTACTGAATAAACATCGCATCCCCAAAAGAGAAAAACCGGTATTTCATCTCCACTGCTTCCTTGTATGCTGCCATAATATTTTCCTTCCCCGCTAACGCGGAAACCAGCATCAGAAGTGTGGATTCCGGCAGATGAAAATTAGTGATCAGGCAGTCTAACACCTTGAACTGATATCCCGGATAAATAAAGATATCCGTATCCCCCTCTGTCGCTTGTACCACGCCCTGCCCGTCTGCAGCGGACTCAATGGTACGACAGCTGGTGGTGCCCACACAGATCACTCTGCCTCCCTGCTTCTTCGTTTCATTAATAATATCTGCCGCTTCCTGAGAGACATGATAAAACTCCGTATGCATATGGTGCTGTGTCACATCATCCACCTTGACCGGGCGGAATGTTCCCAATCCGACATGAAGCGTCACACGGGCAATTTTAACGCCCTTCTCCTGAATCTTCTGCAATAGCTCCTCCGTAAAATGAAGTCCCGCCGTCGGTGCTGCCGCAGACCCCTCATACTTGGCATAAACCGTCTGATAACGGTTCTTGTCCTTGAGCTGATGGGTGATATACGGTGGCAGAGGCATCTGTCCCAGCTGATCAAGAATCTCCTCAAAGATTCCCTCATATTCAAAGCGGATCAGACGATTGCCCTCGTCCACAACCTCCTGTACCTCGGCATGCAAAAGTCCCCCGCCAAAGGAAAGACGCATTCCCGGTCTTGCCTTTTTGCCCGGCTTAACCAATGTCTCCCAGACATTATCTGTCTTTCGCTTAAGCAGAAGTACCTCTACCTTTCCACCGGTTCCTTCCCTCTCTCCGATCAGACGTGCCGGAATTACCTTTGTATTATTGATCACCAGACAGTCTCCCTCATGAAGATAATCAATAATGTCATGAAAGATCCTGTGCGTGCGTTCTCCTGTTTTTTTATCTAAAATAAGCAGTCGCGAAGAGTCTCTCTGCTCCAGCGGATCCTGTGCGATCAGCTCCTGCGGCAGCTCATAATCAAAATCTGCGGTCTTCATATCCGTACTTCCTTTCCAACATCGTATATCTATAAATAATACTATTTCTCCCGCAAAAAATCCAGCCTTTTGTAAACATTAGGTAAATTCTCTTAAAGGCACGGTAAAATGTCGAATTATCTTCCAAAAATGCTAGTTATTTTGTCAAAAATAACGTACAATAATGATAATGACGAAAATTCCATAAGGAGGATTTCAGATATGGCTATCACAACATTTGCAGCCATCGATGTGGGTTCCCACGAAACATCGCTGCGTATCTATGAGGTATCCAAAAAGTTCGGGATCCGTGAGCTTGACTATGTACATCATACGGCCCGCCTTGGATATGAAACATACTCAACTAAACATATCAGCTATCATTCCATTGATAAGCTCTGTACTATATTAAACGGCTTTAAAGATAAAATGAAAGAGTACGGCATTTCTGATTATATGATCGCCAGCACCAGTGCTCTCCGGGAAGCAGACAATAATCTGATCGTGCTGGACCAGGTCCGCCAGCGCACAGGCTTCCGGATCAAGATCTTAAGTAACTCCGAGCAGCGTTATCTGTGCTATAAGTCCATCGCCCTGAAAGAAAATTCCTTTCACCGGCTGATCCAGAAGGGGACTCTTCTGGTAGATGTGGGCGGCGGCAGTATTCAGCCTTCCCTGTTTGACAAAAACAACCTGATCTGTACCCAGAATATCCTGCTTGGCTCTCTCCGTATCCAGGAGTTTTTACAGGATATGCAGAAGCATACGGACAATTACCAGAACCTGGTATATGAATATATTTCCAATGACCTGCATACCTTTTCAGAGCAATATCTGAAGGATCACAAGGTCAAAAATATCATTGCCGTCGGAAATCAGCTGAGAATCTTTGTAAAATACTTATCTGTCCACAATTTCGGTCACTTACAGCCGACCGACAGCCGCGGAAAGAAAAAGGATTCCGTAAGCCGGCAGGAATACGACGAATTCTACGATGCCATCTCCTCCCAGCATCCGGAGGATCTGGCAAAGGAGTTAAATACCTCGGTAGATCAGGCTTCCCTGCTTCTGCCCACTGCCATGATCTATCACAATATTTTCGAAGAGACCGGTGCTGAGCAGATGTGGCTTTCCGGCATCACTCTCTGTGAGGGAATGGCCGCCGACTTCGCCGAGCGCAAAGAAAAGATCTCTCCGGCCCACAGCTTTCTGGATGATATCATCCACACAGCCCGCAGCATTGCGGATCGCTATGGCTGCAGCAAAAATCATTGCGACTACGTCGAAAATGCGGCCCTGAAGATCTTTGATGCCGTGAAACGCCAGCAGAATATGACAAAGCATGACCGGCTGCTCCTGCAGTTGTCTGTGATCCTTCACAACTGTGGCAGTTACATCAATCTGAAAGAAGTTGGTGAAAATTCCTACAAGATCATTATGTCCACCGAGCTTATCGGTATCTCCCATAAAGAGCGTATGATCGTGGCCACGGCTGTCCGCTATCTCCGGGATTATTTTCCGGAATACAGCCAGCTTCAGGACAGCTTTGATAAAGAGGAATATGTCCGCATTGCAAAGATCAATGCGATCCTGCGCCTGGCAGATGCCATGGACCGCAGCCATAAGCAGAAGTTTACGGCGATCACAACCACTCTGCGCAGTCAGGTGCTGACTATCACAGGCAGCACCTTATATGACATTACCCTGGAGCATGGAATCTTTCAGAATCATTCCGACTTTTTTGAAGAAGTCTTTGGTATACAGCCGATCTTGAAGCAGAAGAAAACCATGACACCAAAACATATCGAATCCACCAAAGGAAAGAACGGAGGCAGACCATGAGCAAATCAACATATTTAAAACCGGAATATTTCTATAATAGAGAATTAAGCTGGCTCTCCTTTGACTATCGTATTCTCGGAGAAGCCCAGGACAAAACCATTCCTCTTCTGGACCGTTTGAAATTCTTAAGCATCACTGCATCGAATCTGGATGAATTTTACATGGTGCGTGTAGCTTCCCTGAAGGACATGGTTCACGCAGAGTACGATAAAAAAGACATTGCCGGTATGACTCCAGCCAAACAGCTTGAAGAGATCAGCAAGGTCACCCATGAATTTATGAACGATCAGTACCGTACCTACAACAACAGCCTGATCCCTGCACTGAAAAAGGAAGGCATTGCGATCCTTTCTCATTATGAGGATCTGAGCCAGAAGCAGGCAAAATTTGTAGATAACTATTTTAAATCCGAGGTTTATCCGGTCCTTACACCAATGGCGGTAGATTCCTCCCGCCCATTTCCTCTGATCCGGAACCGTTCCCTAAATATCGGTGCCATACTGAAAATGAAAACTACTGCTGCCGGTGCTTCCGGAAACGGTCATTTCCGTGAGCTTTATATCACCCACAACGGTACCAAAAAGGATGGTGCTTCCGATACGGATTTCGCTACAGTCCAGGTTCCGTCCGGTCTTCCAAGAGTCGTAGAAATTCCTTCCGAGGATGGCTTTGACCGCACCTATATCATGCTGGAACAGATCATCGAGCGCAATATCCACCGCCTTTTTATGAATTATGAGGTACTCTGTGCCTTTCCATACCGCGTGATGAGAAATGCCGATCTTACCATAGAGGAGGACGAAGCCGCCGATCTGCTGATGGAGATTGAAAAGCAGATCAAGCGCCGTCAGTGGGGTGAGGCGATCCGTCTGCAGGTCGAAGCCGGTATCGACAAAAAACTTCTAAAGGTCTTAAAAAAGGAGCTTCACATCAAGGAGGATGATATTTTCCATATTAACGGTCCTCTGGATCTGACCTTCCTGATGAAGCTTTCCGGCATGGAGGGCTATGATGAATTAAAGGTTCCAAAATATACACCGCAGCAGCCAAAATGGCTGAACAGCGAAGACAACCTTTTCGCACAGATCCGGGATCATGACGTCCTTCTGCATCATCCATATGAGACCTTTGATCCGGTAGTAAATTTCGTACGGGAAGCGGCCAAGGATCCTGATGTCCTTGCGATCAAACAGACACTTTACCGTGTCAGCAGCCACTCTCCGATCATTGCCTCTCTTGCAGCGGCTGCCGAGAACGGCAAACAGGTTACCGTTCTCGTGGAGCTGAAGGCACGATTTGATGAGGAAAATAATATTATCTGGGCAAGAAAACTGGAACAGGCCGGCTGCCACGTTATTTACGGTCTGGTAGGCTTAAAGACCCACAGCAAGATCACCCTTGTGGTCCGCCGGGAGGAAGACGGCATCCGCCGTTATGTCCATCTTGGCACAGGTAACTACAATGATAGTACAGCAAAGCTTTATACAGATATGGGACTTCTCACCTGCAATAAAGCCATTGGCGAGGATGCCACTGCTGTCTTTAATATGCTTTCCGGTTACTCGGAGCCTGCTGTCTGGAATAAACTGGCCGTAGCCCCTCTGTGGCTGCGTGACCGCTTTACGGAAATGATCCGCCGGGAAACAGATTTTGCCAAAGCCGGTAAAAAAGCATTCATCAAGGCAAAGATGAATTCCCTGTGTGATGCCAAGATCATTGCATCCCTTTATGAGGCTTCTGCTGCCGGAGTTCAGATTGAGCTGGTAGTCCGCGGCATCTGCTGTCTCAAAACAGGCATTCCCGGTGTCAGCGAAAACATCCATGTCCGCTCTATCGTCGGTGATTTTCTGGAACACAGCCGTATCTTCTATTTCCATAATAACGGTCATGAGGAGGTCTATATGGGAAGTGCCGACTGGATGCCGAGAAACCTTGACAAACGAGTAGAGATCCTCTTCCCGGTAGAAGATGAAACATTGAAGCAGGAGGTCATTCATATTCTGGATATCCAGCTGCAGGATACCTTAAAGGCTCATATCTTACAGCCGGACGGCAGCTATAAGAAACAGGATCTCCGTGGCAAAAAGAAGCTCTGTGCACAGGATTATTTCCGTCAGGAAGCGATCCGCAATGCAAACCAGCGCAGGAAAGAACAGAAAGCCCGCCGTACCTTTGAACCAATGACCGGCGATACAGAAGAATAAGATCCGTACAATATAATATTCTAAAACTTCAAAAGGATGGCTGCACAATCGTGTAACCATCCTTTTAAAATTATAAACTTTTCGCATAGCGGAGTTTCGAAGAAACTCCCGGTATACCCAAAAATGCTCGTAACATAGTGGACATCAACGAGAATTGCGAAGCAATTCTTGGAGGGCAAAACGCGGGTTTTTCCCTTTTACATAAAATCCAGCAATGACATCTGGTTAGTATGTGGCATATCTCCCAGAAGTCCCAGTTCAGCCATAGTATCTACTGTCGTGGCACTGACCTTACAACGGTTCTTGAAATCCTCTCTTGACAAAAACTTTCCCTTCTGTGCCTCTGCCTCGATCATCTCCGCTGCGACATTCCCCAGTCCGTCAATCGAGGAGAAGGACGGCATCAGCTTGCCGTCAACAATCTGGAAACGGGTCGCCTTCGACTTGTACAGATCAATCTTGACAAATTCAAAGCCGCGGGCATACATTTCCTGCACAATCTTCATATCCTCCAATGTGGACTTCTCTTTATCAGTCAGACTGTCGGAACGCTTGTTGTAATCTGCCATATAATACTCCAGCCGTTCCTTTCCCAGACACATCAGCTCATAGTTAAATGCCGTTGCACGAATACTGAAATAGGCTGCATAATAAGCAAGAGGTCTGTGTACCTTAAACCACGCTACACGCATCGCCATCATAATATAGGCTGCCGCATGGGCTTTCGGGAACATGTACTTAATACGCTGGCATGACTCAATATACCAGTCCGGCACATCACATGCCTTCATATCAGCGATCATACTGTCATCCAGTCCCTTTCCCTTTCGTACACTCTCCATGATCTTGAAGGAACGCTCATTCTCGACCCCCATCCGGATCAGATATGTCATAATATCATCACGGGTACAGATTGCCGTAGACAGAGTACAATATCCCTGCGAGATAAAGTACTCCGCATTGTCCTGCCACACATTGGTTCCATGAGACAGACCGGAGATACGGACCAGATCCGAAAAACTCTTTGGTTTGGTCTGCTCCAGCATGTTCATAACGAAATGGGTACCAAGCTCTGGAAGTCCCAGACTTCCCAGCTTACAGCCCCCGATATCCTCCGGTTTGATGCCAAGTGCCCGCGGCGACTCAAACAGAGACAACACATCCTGATCATCCATACGGATCGCAGCAGCATCCACATCCGTCAGATCCTCCAGCATTCGTATCATGGTTGGATCCTGATGCCCCAGAATATCCAGTTTTAACAGGTTCGAATCAATCTTATGATAATCGAAATGAGTCGTAATGGTTCTTGTCTTCATATCATTGGCAGGATGCTGCACCGGCGTGAAGGTGTAAATCTCCTCTCCTACCGGAAGTACAACGATACCGCCGGGATGCTGTCCTGTTGAGCGGCGCACTCCAACGCAGCCGCTGGCGATCCGTTCAATCTCTGCCGTCCTCTTGGATTCCCCATGCTCTTCATAATACTTCTTTACATATCCGAAGGCCGTCTTCTCCGCCATAGTACCTACTGTTCCGGCACGGAAGGTCTGTCCCGCTCCAAAGATAACCTCGGTATAGTCGTGGGCATTACTCTGATATTCACTGGAGAAGTTCAGGTCAATATCCGGCTCCTTATTTCCCTTAAAGCCCAGGAATGTTTCAAATGGAATATCGTGACCATCCTTTAACAGCATTTCTCCGCACACTGGGCATTTCTTGTCCGGCATATCGCATGCAGAGGAACCGGCATAAGCCTTTACCTCATCAGAATCAAAATCATAATAATGACATTTGCCACAATAGTAATGTGCCGGCAGCGGATTGATCTCACTGATCCCCGCCATGGTCGCAACGAAGGAAGATCCGACTGATCCACGGGAACCTACCAGATAACCATCCTCCACAGACTTCCATACAAGCTTCTGGGCGATAATATACATTACGGCGTATCCATTACTGATAATGGAATTCAACTCACGCTCCAGACGCTCCGTTACGATTTCCGGCAGATTCTCTCCATACATGGAATGCGCTTTATTATAACAAATATCTCTCAGATCCTGATCGGAATTTTCAATCTCCGGTGGGCATTTTCTCGGACTGCACGGATGAATGTAATCAATCATATCGGCGATCAGGTTTGTATTGGTGATCACAACCTCCTCTGCCTTTGCGGCACCAAGATACTGAAACTCTGACAACATTTCCTCGGTAGTCCGGTAAAAAAGAGGTGCCTGTTGATCTGCATCGGAGAACCCCTTACCTGCCATAATGATCCGGCGGTATACCTCATCCTCCGGATTCAGGAAATGCACATCACAGGTCGCCACAACCGGTTTATGATACTCCTCTCCCAATGCCACAATCCGGCGGTTGATCTCCATCAGATCATTTTCATCCTGAATCTGTGGATATCTGTCATTGTCCCTGATCATAAACTCATCATTGCCCAAAGGCTGGATCTCCAGATAATCATAGAACCGCACCAGACGATCGATCTCCTCGTCCGTCTTGCCCTCCAGAATTCCCCGGTAAAGCTCTCCTGCTTCGCAGGCAGACCCCATGATCAGTCCTTCCTTATATTTCAGATAAAGACTCTTTGGCAGCTTCGGCCGGCGGTTAAAATACTTTAAATGAGACTCAGAAACGAGACGGTACAGGTTGACACGACCAATCTCATTCTTTGCCAGAATGATCGCATGATAAGAAGGAAGCTTCCGGATCACCTCTTCCGTTGGCCTGCCAAACTCATTGAGCTGTGTCAGGGTTGTGATTCCCTTCTCCTCCAATCTCTTGCACAGACGTAAGAAAATCTCCGCTGTCGCCTCAGCATCCTCCACGGCACGATGATGGTTCTCCAGAGAGACACCTAACTCCTTTGCCACATGATCCAGCGTATGCTTTCCCAGATGAGGCAGAAGTGCTCTCGACATGGATACGGTATCCACCACGGTAAAATCTGAATCAAGTCCCTGATCTTTTGATTTCTGATGGATAAATCCCATATCAAAGGATGCATTATGAGCTACCATTACACAGCCCTTACAAAACTCCAAAAACTCCGGCAGGATCTCCGTGATCAGCTTTGCCCCATGCACCATGCTGTCATTGATCCCAGTCAGCTGTTCGATCTTATACGGGATTGGTCTCTGAGGATCCACAAAGACACTGTAACGGTCCACAATGGTCTGATCAACCACCTTGACCGCACCGATCTCGATAATCTCATTATTCTTGGCTCCGATGCCTGTGGTCTCCAGATCAAACACTACAAACGGCGCACTTAAATCCTGCCCTCTGTCATTTTCCACCGTTTCGATGAGATCATCTACCAGATAAGCCTCCACACCATAGATCAGCTTCAGGTCATCATCCGGCTTTAGTGCATGATCGGCATCCGGAAAGGACTGTACCACACCATGATCGGTAATGGCGATTGCCTTATGCCCCCACTTCAAGGCAGTTTTTACATATGCCTTGATATCCATAACAGAGTCCATCTCACTCATTTGTGTATGGGCATGAAGCTCTACACGCTTTCTTCCCTCATAATGATCCATACGATACACCCTGGTATCGTGACCCGGTTTCATTCCACGCACAGATCCAATGCTGATCTCATGGCTGAATTTATCTCTGAGGGGCATTCCCTTTACAATCACAAATTCATTTTTCTTGAGCTTACCGCTGTCCTCAATCTCCGCATGCTGCTCCGGCTGCATAAAGATCTTCACTGAAATCGTATCTGTAAAATCTGTAATATTGAACATCAGAAGAATCTTACCGCTGCGAAGCTCCTTTGCCTCTACACCGGTAATCATTCCTTCGATCACGACTTCGTCCATCTCATCCTGAATATCCACGATCCTGACGTGATCTCCCTCGCAGTTTCTGCCATAGAAGCATTCCTCATCGATGTTGCCACGGTAACCGCCTTTTTTCTTCCAGCCGCCCCTGCCACCATAGCCGCCATTTCCATAACCGCCACTATTTCCATAGCCACCACCGTTATTGGTGCCAGCATTCCCGCGCCCCTTGGAGCCACCGCTGTTTCCTTCCACCGCTGTCTTCTGCTGTGTACCCGGTACATTATCCTGTCCCGCCTGCATCGCCGCACTGGCAGCAGCTGCCGCAGCCGCTTCCTCATTGGCTTTATTCTCCTCCGGCTTCTTTTTCTTTCCTTCTGCCGCTGCACCATCATCCCACGGCACTTCACTGTTATGCTCCGGTGCTGCGGCTGTTCCATTTCCATCCGAACCTGCTGCAGGCTTTTGCTGCGGCCGGTGTTCCAGACGCACATATTCATATTCCTGAGAAGGGGCCTCCAGAGTGGAGGCTTCCGTATAATTGATCTCAACTTCAATATGAAATCCTGCCTTGTCTTCAAAAATCTCCTGAAGTCTCCGGGTAAGCTTGTCCTGTCTTGCCCGGTACATGGAGTCGTCCTCACATGTCACCGTCAGCATAGAACCGTTCATCTCCGCCTGACCTCTGTAAAGAATATTGAAGTCAAGGATATTATCCTCCTTCAGGATCTCCATAATACTATCCTGATACTCCTTCCAGAAATCCTCAGGACGATACTGTTTTGATAAATTATATCGGTCATCTACTCTGACCGAAAATCCCACCGGTCCCATAACCGCTTCCAGATTATGGCGTACCAGACGGATCTCACGATAAGGAATGATATGACTGCTCTTTAGATTGACACACATAAGCTTTTTATTACGATACAGCTGTATCCGGTCTACCATGACATCCGCAAAGAGATTTTTCTGACGGTCTGTCATTTTCATCCCTTCAAAGGTATCCAATAATGTCTGTTCCATTCCTTATCACCTCATACCGATCTATCTTTTACCACAATACCGTCACCTTGTGGCAAAACGGTATTATTTTTCTTTCGCTTTCTGCATCTGAACTAATTCATCATGGAGTGCATTCAAAAGCTGATCCTCCGGAAGTTTTTTTACAACCTCTCCCTTTTTGATCAGAAGACCTTCTCCTTTGCCTCCTGCAATTCCTATGTCTGCTTCTCTCGCCTCTCCCGGTCCATTGACAACACAGCCCATAACAGCAACCTTTACATCCAGATCCATATCACGGACCATATCCTCCCCCTTGCCTGCCAGTCCGATCAGATCAATCTGGGTTCTTCCACAGGTAGGACAAGACACAACCGTCACACCACCCTTACGAAGCCCCAGTGTTCGAAGGATCAGACGTGCAGAACGGATCTCCTCCTGAGGATCTCCGGTCAGGGAGACACGGATCGTATCACCAATGCCCTGATACAAAATATTTCCCAGACCAATAGCAGATTTAATATTGCCGGACAGAACGGTTCCGGACTCTGTAATCCCCACATGAAGCGGATAATTTGTCTTCTGCGCGATCAGCTCATGTGCTTTGATACACATTAATACATCAGAGGACTTGATACTGATCACCAGATTATCGTATCCCATATCCTCGATCAGTTTCACCTTGCCAAGAGCACTTCGTACAATCCCCTCTGCAGTTACACCACCATATTCCTGTATGTACTCCTTTTCCAGAGAACCACTGTTGACACCCACGCGGATCGGAATATTTCTCTCCTTTGCCACATCCACCACGGCACGGACACGATCATTATCTCCGATATTGCCCGGATTGATGCGAATCTTGTCTGCTCCATGCTCCATGGCTGCAATCGCCAGCCTGTAGTCAAAATGAATATCCGCCACCAGAGGAATATGGATCTGCTTCTTGATCTGCTCCAGTGCCTCTGCCGCCTCCATCGTCGGCACGGCACACCGGATGATATCGCAGCCCAGATCCTCCAATTTATGAATCTGGGCTACGGTTGCTGCAACATCCTCTGTCTTTGTATTTGTCATAGACTGGATTGCCACCGGATTTCCTCCGCCGATGGCAACGTCTCCGATATGAACTACTTTTGTATGATCTCTGTACATTTTCATCACACCTTTCCCTATTAATGTATAATCTTCCAAATATCATTAAACATGATCAGTACCATCAGAATCATCAGCAAGAAGAAACCGATCACATGAACAAAACCTTCCTTCTCCCGATCCACCGGCTTGCCCCGAACCGCCTCAATCAGGATAAATGCAAGTCTTCCACCGTCCAGCGCCGGTAATGGCAGAAGATTCATCACTCCCAGGTTGGCACTTAAAAGCACGGACATATAGAGCATATTGATAATGACTGTCTTTACACCATACTCTACACTCTGGTCAATTACACCACCTACGGCATCCACGATACCAACGACACCGGATACATCATTGCGGGATACTTTTCCCCGCACCAGCTGTCCCAGACTCGCTACGGTAGTCTCAATCCAGTATTTCACCTCGATCACGCTATATTTGAGAACTGCGGCCGGTCCCTTCATCTCATTTTTGGATGCGGCAAAGCCCAGCGTCTTTCCCTCATATGGCTTTGGTGTCACCCGGAAGGTTTTCTCTTCGCCTTTCCGGGCAACGACAAATGTGACCGCTTTGCCTGTTTTATATTTCTCCATAATACGGCTCAACTCTCCGCTGTTTGTTACCTTCGTCCCATTGACCTCCAGGATCGTATCCTTTTCCTTCACGCCAGCTTTCTTGAAGGCTCCATCATCCGTAACCTCGGAAACCTCCGCCTTTGACTTTTCATCAGAAGGATAACTAAATCCAAACAGATATGTCTTGTAATCCGGATCGATCGAAAGCGTCTTTTCCTTTCCGTCCCGTTCCACTACGACTTTTACCGTATCTTCCGTCAGCGGATGAAGCTGCAGATACGTGGTGATCTCTCTTCCGATGGAGATTTTATGTCCGTTAATACTCCGTACCATATCACCCTCCTGCACTCCGGCAGCCTCTCCCGGCTGTCCCGGCAGCACTTGTACTACCTCCGGCATATCAATGCCGGCGTTCCCAAGAATGATAATGGAGAACACAAATGCCAGAATAAAGTTAAAAAACGGACCTGCAAAGATGACGGAAAATCTGGCCCACACTCCCTTGCTATTGAAAGATCCCTCGGATTCATCCTCCGTATCCTCTCCTACCATAGCACAGGAGCCTCCGATCGGAAACAGCTTCCATGAATACTTCGTGATATGAGCCCAGTCCTCTCTCTCCTCAAACAGCTTCTGACTGCAAAACAACTTACAGGTCATTCCCTTGTCTGTCTTGCAAAAGGTGATGATCCTCGGTCCCATTCCTACCGAAAACTCTGTGACCTCCACTCCGTTTTTCTTTGCGAGCAGAAAATGTCCGAACTCATGAACCACCACGATAACGGTAAATATCAACAATGCCGCAACAATATTCATTCCAACAACCAGCCTCTCTTCTCATTATTTATGCGTAATTTCTACATATGTCGAAGTTTCGAAGAAACTCCTGATATAAACTCCTTAGAGTTCTTTATCTTTTTCAATTTTTGCATATACCTCTGCCTCCACCGCAAGAATCTCATCCAGTGAAGGATTGGAAATCTTATGATGATCATTCATACATTTCTCAATGATCTCAGGAATATCCAGGTAACCGATCTTTCGATCCAAAAACATCGCAACTGCTTTCTCATTGGCAGCATTAAACACCGTCGGCATACTGCCTCCCTGACGTCCCGCCTCATACGCCAAGGCAAGACCACGGAAGGTTTCCGGATCCGGCTTTTCAAAGGTAATATCTGTAAGCTTCGAAAAATCAAGACGCTCTCCCGGCAGATTTCTTCTCTGGGGATATGTCAGCGCATACTGGATCGGAAGCTTCATATCCGGTGTTCCAAGCTGCGCCATCACTGCACCATCTACAAACTCTACCATAGAATGAATCACACTCTGAGGCTGGATTACTACCTGAATGTGATCATAATCCACATCAAACAGCCAGCGGGCTTCCATTACCTCCAGTCCCTTATTGACCATGGTGGAAGAATCAATCGTGATCTTGCGTCCCATAGACCAGTTCGGATGTTTTAATGCATCTTCCACGGTAACGTGAGCAAGCTCTTCCCGCTTTTTTCCCCGGAACGGTCCGCCGGATGCCGTCAGCAGGATCTTACTGATCTCCCCATGATGCTCTCCGTTCAGACACTGAAAGATTGCCGCATGCTCACTGTCTACCGGTGTCAGAAGTACCTGATGCTGTTTAATCATCGGCATTATAATATGTCCCGCTGTCACCAGCGTCTCCTTATTGGCAAAGGCAATGTCCTTGCCATTTTTGATTGCCTCGATCACCGGACGGATTCCGATCATCCCTACCACAGCAGCTACCACCACATCAGCCGATGCCACTGTTGCACAGGCGGTCAGTCCATCCATGCCATACAGCACGGAAACATTCTCGTCTGCTACTCTGCGTGCCAGCTCTCTCGCCTTCTCCTCCCGGTAAATACATACTACCTCCGGATGAAACTTGCGGATCTGCTGCTCCACCAGATCAATATTACTTCCGGCAGCCAATGCCACCACTTTCATATCCTCGTTATTCTCTACAACCTCCAGCGTCTGTGTTCCAATGGAACCTGTAGAGCCCAAAATTGCTAAATGTCTCACTTGGATCCTCCCATTGTAAATAATTCCCTTATCTGACTACAATCATAAGTTGAAATTGTGATTTTCTTCTCTGACTGCCTATAGCAGAATTGCAAGAAGATAAACTAAAGGTGCCGTAAATATAATACTGTCAAAACGGTCCAGAATGCCACCATGACCCGGTATCAGCTTTCCATAATCCTTAATATCATAATTACGCTTAATTGCGGAAGCTGTCAGATCTCCAATCTGGGAGATTACGGAACCAACACCTCCGATCATTGCAAACTGCCACCAGAATTCGGTCTCCTGACGATAAAATGCCAGTGCGAACAGAAAGCCGATCAGGGCAGCACCAATAATCCCGCCCAGACAACCTTCAATGGTCTTATTCGGACTCAGCTTCGATGGCAGTTTATGCTTTCCAAACAGCTTTCCGGCACAATACGCACAGGTATCAGACCCCCAGGAAGCCACAAAGATCAGCCATACTGTCAGGATCCCCCCCTCCAGATAACGTACTTTAAAGATAAAGGACATCATCAGAGTCACATAAACAAGTCCGAAAAACAATAAGGTCATCTGATCCGAATGATATTTTGGATAAGCGATCACATAACACGCCATCATTACCATCAGAGTAAGAATCAGCCATAATATTAAATATTCATAATATCCGTCTAATATGAGAATATCCAGAATCACACTGGATATATATCCAATCACGGCAGGAGGTGTTTTTTGAAGTCCTGCTGCACGATAAAGCTCAAATAACCCGATCAGCGAAATCGCTGTCACTACCCAGAATAGCGGCCATCCGCCGTTTACCATCAGTGCTATGGTGATCGCCACCAGCACGATCCCGCTTGCCAATCTTGTCCAAAACATTACAAATACCTCACCTTTCCGATCACACTAAATTCCTCCGAATCGTCTGTCTCGCGACTGGAAAAACTCAACTGCCTTTTCCAGTTCTTTTTTATTGAAATCCGGCCACAGGGTGTCCGTAAAATAAAACTCTGCATAAGCAAGCTGCCACAACAGATAATTGGATAATCTCTGCTCCCCGCTGGTCCGTATCATCAGATCCGGATCGGGAATCCCTTTGGTATCCAGATATTCAGCAATCTTTTCCTCTGTTACCTCCTCTGCGTGAAGCGAGCCATTCTCAGCATCCTGTACCATATTATGTACTGCTCTGCGCAGCTCATCCCTGCCGCCATAATTGAGGGCAACCTGAAAATGAAGTCCGGTATTGCTTGCCGATACCTCCTCCAGCTCTTTGATCTTTGCCTGCAGATCCGGTTCCAGACGGCTGATGTCACCGATCACACGCACCTGCATATTGTTCTTTTTGCTTGTCTTAATACAATCCTTCAGATAGCTGTGAAGAAGCTTCATCAGGGCATCTACTTCCTCCTGTGGTCTTGACCAGTTTTCTGTGGAAAACGCATACATAGTAACATACTCAATTCCCATATTCCATGCTGCCTCACAGATCTTTTCCACATTTTTGCTGCCGGCGGCATGACCGGCATTTCTTGGGAGCATACGCTTTTTGGCCCATCTGCCGTTTCCGTCCAATATGATCGCCACATGTCTTGGCACTGCTTTATTATTCTCACCCATAGGTCTACGAATCCTTTCTCTTTCTCTTGATATCTATGTCAAAAGACAACTTGATGTAAATTTCTGAACTTAGAAAACACAGGGACAGACAACCGCCTATCCCTGCTGAAAAATCTTATACTGTCATAATTTCCTTTGACTTATCCTCAACCATGCCATCTACCTTTTTGATATAGGTATCTGTGAGCTTCTGGATGTCATCCTGCAATGTCTTCTCCTCATCCTCAGAGATTTCATTTGCTTTCTGCTCCTTCTTGATCGCATCGTTAGCATCACGACGGATATTTCGAATAGCTACCTTCGCATTTTCACCCTTCTTGCGAACATCCTTTACTAACTCCTTACGACGCTCCTCCGTAAGCTCCGGGAAAGTCAGGCGGATTGCCTTACCATCATTGTTTGGTGTCAGTCCGAGATCTGATGTCATAATCGCTTTCTCAATCTCCTTGATCAGGCTTGCCTCCCAAGGCTGAATCACCAGAGTACGTGCCTCTGATACCGAAATGTTTGCCACGCTCTGCAGATTGGACTGTGTACCATAATAATCTACGGTGATCTTGTCCAGCACATGCGGATTGGCACGTCCTGCACGGATCGTTGTATACTCACCGGACAGGCTGTCCAGTGTCTTGTTCATTTTGTCCTCATACTGTTTTAATTCCACGCTCATTGTAATCCTCCATTTAATTATGCTGTCACAAGGGTGCCGTGAGTGGTGCCCTGTACTGTATTAACGATACTGTTTTCCTCATTTAAACCAAAGATCATCATCGGCATATGATTTTCCATGCACAGAACGGCTGCTGCCAGATCAATGACACCAAGTCTCTGGTTGATGACCTCATTGATATCGATCTCATCATACTTTTGGGCATCCGGATTGACTGCCGGATCAGAATCATACACGCCGTCAATAGACTTGCCGGACAGAATAATGTCCGCTTCCATCTCCACTGCTCTCAATACAAGAGCGGTATCTGTTGAGAAGTACGGATGACCGGTACCACCGGCAAAAAATGTTACAACTCCCTGCTCCATGTACTTCACTGCCAAATCCTTTGAGAAGAGCTCGGTAAAGGAGCTGCAGGCAAACGGTGTCAGCACAGCTGTCTGAATCCCGACAGAACGGAATATCTCAGAAACATAAATGCAGTTCATTACGGTAGCAAGTGTACCGATCTGATCTGCTTTGGTGCGGTCGATGTTCTTGCTGGTACGTCCTCTCCAGAAGTTACCGCCACCTGTTACAACACCGATCTGGATTCCCTGATCCACAAGCTCTTTCACCTGTCTGGCAATCTCAAGACAGGTTGCCTCGTCAAAGCCGGTCTTATTTGGACCAGCAAGGGCTTCACCACTTAATTTTAATAACACTCTCTTATACTTTGCCATAATTTTTGTCCATCCCCATATTATTTATCTTCAAAAAACTCATCCAGGTTCACACCTGCATAGTTCAATGAGCAGTATCCATCTACAACAGCTCCTGTATTGACCTGAATGGATTTCGCCTTGATACTTCCCTGTACAATAGCTGTAGAATCCACGATCACCGGTCCGTTGACATCAATATTTCCCTTGACAGCACCGGCTACTGTTGCGGAAGTCCCCTCGATATCTCCGATGACTACAGTGCCGCCGGATATCTCTACGGCACCCTCACTCTTAATATTGCCCTCCAGACGCTTGGTCTGTACCAATACGTCAGAAGCAGACACATTACCGGAAATCGTACCATATACGGAAACTCTGCCGAGACAGTCCACATCACCGTTAATGGTACCCATAACCTCCAGAGATCCCTCGGAAGAAATGCCACCATTGATGGTTGTTCCCTTAGTGATCACGGTCACATCATCGTCATCCGTATCAATCTGCGCTGCCCTGACCTCCGGCTGACTTTCCTCTACAGGAGTCTCCTCCTTGGCTGCCTTCAGGATATCCTCTACAGATAACTCCTCATCAACAGGCTCCGGCTCCTCTTCCTCTCTGGCAGCCTTCAGAATATCCTCCACGGAAAGCTCCTCCTGCTGCTCTGCCGGCTCCTCTGCCGCACTTTCCGGAGCAGCCGTTTCTTCTGCCGGCTCCTCCTCTGCTGCACTATCCGCAAACAGACTGTCATCTGCTTTCTCTGCCTTTGTATCATCCGCCAGATCATCACCAAAGATCTGACTGAGTATGTCCTTATCTACATTTGCATCTTCAAATTCACTCATCTTATTAACCATGCCTTTCCTGTACCTGCAAATTTGGGACCGCAGATACAAATATATATGTGAAAATTTATTTTCACACTGTCCCTTGTTCTTTCGCCATTTCTTTTTTCTTTTGTCAGCTCACAGAATCCTTTGATACATGCTGTACCAATGGTGTCTTATCTGTGATCGGCAATATATCATAACCAGCATTTTTCAGCTGTTTGATCAGCTTTGGTAAAGATTCTGCCGTTGCTGTTTTGGTCTGCTCATCATGCATTAGTAATACCACATTACTACCTGCCGCCTGAACATTTCTCAGGGCATGCTCCACCAGCTGGTCAGCTGTATAGGACTTTCCTGTAGCATCATCATTCTGGGCATTCCAGTCAAAATATGTCAGACCACTTTGATTCAGATAACGGATACATTCCTTCATCGGTACCTTGCTGACAGTATTGCTGCTCCCTCCGGGAAAACGGTAATACTTTGGTCTGACTCCGGTGATCTGATATAAATAATCACTGATCCCTGTCACATCCTTCTCAAAAGATTCCAGATCAGCATACACCGTCCGGTAAACATGTGTATAAGAATGCATTCCCAGAGTATGCCCCTCCGAAACGATCCTCTGATATCTCTTCTGATTGGCCTCCCCTTTCTGGGCAATACAAAAAAATGTTGCCCGGACATTATTGGCTGCCAGCGTATCCAGGATGGAATCCGTATTTGCACTTGGTCCATCATCAAAGGTCAGATAGACATTCGGCTTCTCCGGATCATCATAGAGAGCCGCCTGTATTTTCTCCAGCTCCTTTTGCTTTTCCTGAAGCTCTTTCTGCAGATCGTCAAGCTCCTTCTGGAGATTTTCCCGATCTGTTTTATTCTGCTTCAGCTGCTGTTCCAGCCGGTCGATCTTTCCTCCAAGCGTCTGTACCCGTTTATGATTCCGATAGCCATAAATGCACAATCCCAGGATGATCAGCAGACACACACTAAACAAAATCCGGCGAACCATCATTGCCTGTTTCCGCCTCTGACGCCGTCTTGCACGGATGCGTTCCTCCTGTCGTGTCATTTCGTCCCCCTCTCTCCTATGGAAACAAGACCCATATTGCAAAAGTATAACATATCTTTGCTGTTTCGTCCAGTACACGAGTTGTCATCTATTGATTTAATTCATCCAGTAATTCCCGTCTTCTGGTGCCGATCAAAAGCTCCTGATTATACTGCAGATACCGCTCGCATGGATGCTGCGCAAAAAACTGTACTGCCTCCGTCATTAACGTCAGCTCCGTGACAAACAATATCATCTCCTGTCCGTTCCCAAAGGCATTTTCCATAAAATCAAAGGCTGCCTCGACTGCCTTTTCCCCTTCCTGCTCCAGAAGTTCCAGCTGCTGCCGGCACTGCTCGAAGCCGGCAGCGGCCTCTCCAAAAGCTTCTTTTGCCTCTGCTGCTGACGGCTGAAACGCTGCCATCTCCCGGACCAGACTCTCCTTTTCCCGAAGAGCGGAATTTTCCTCCAGTTCTGCCCTCCCGGCCTTCTGATTAATTGCTTCCAGCTTTTCCAAAAGCATTTTATATTGCTCCGCCGGTGTCTGATGCGTTTCCTCTTCCTTTAAGGTATGCTGATATTCCTTTAAATAGTCATACCACCGGTCTGTTTTTCTTTTTTGCCGGCATATCTGTCCCAGCCGGCTCTGAAGCGCATCCGTCAAAAGTCCCACAACACTGACCCGCTCATCAAATGCAGCATGAAAAAGTCTCGTATACACCTCCGTCCGGACACATCCTTTGAGAATCTCCGGGATGCCGTAATCATCCTGATATTTATGATACAGCTCCAGATATGCCGCCACATCCTCTGCCACATCGTGATGACGAAGGAATTCATAGACAACCTCCTCCCCTGCCGGAAGTCCCAGCTCCTCATAGGCATAGACAAGCTGGCTGAGATCCTCCCAGCCTCTGGCTGTCACAAACTGCAGACCATCCACATCAGCTTCCACCCGGTAAAAATTCTTTGGGCGAAGCTCCAGATAGCTTAACAGGGCACCGTGTATCCTCTGCTCTCTCGCATACTCCTTCCAGACACCGTAATCCGCTTCCACGTCGATCCGGCGGACACGGTCCAATGTAACCATATCAAAATCCCGGACGGATTTATTGTATTCCGGCGGATTTCCTGCCGCCACGATCACCCATCCCTCCGGCACCTTCTGGTTACCAAACATCTTCCCCTGAAGAAACTGCAGCATGGTCGGTGCCAGTGTTTCTGAAACACAGTTGATCTCATCCACAAAAAGGATTCCCTCCTGCAGACCGGTCTCCTCCATCCTCCGGTATACACTGGCAATGATCTCGCTCATCGTATATTCTGTGACGGAATACGTCTTTCCGTCATAAGAGGTCTCCCGGATAAACGGCAGTCCCACCGCACTCTGTCTCGTGTGGTGGGTAATATTGTATGCCACTAATGCAACTTTGCACTCCCGTGCGATCTGTTCCATAATCTGCGTCTTTCCAATTCCCGGAGGCCCCATCAAAAGGATCGGTCTCTGACGGACAGAGGGGATTTTGTAATCTCCCATCTCATCCTTTTTCAGATATGCCTGTACAGTATTTTTTATCTCATTCTTTGCCTCTTTAATATTCATTATAACGAACCTGCCCCTCATCAATTCTCATGCGCATCGCCCACGGCGGCACCTTCTCTTCCTCGTAGTCCTCCAGAAATAAAAATGCCGTTTTGTAAGGCGGTTTTTCACCGGGATAAACACCCTTTCCATCCGTAAAATACAAAAGACCGCAGAGGTTGTCAAAAGCTCCCTGCTCCAAAAGCTCCTGTACCCGTATAAAAGCCGGACGGAAATCCGTGCCGCCTCCACCATATATTTCAAAATGATCAAACAGACGGTCTAACTCCTCCAGAGAACAGATCACATCCTCCTTCTGTACCGTCTCATCGCACTGCAGCACCCAGACCCTCGCCTTTCGAAAAAAGCTGTCCTGCCCTGCAAGGATCTGAAAGGTCTCCTGCAGAAACCCCTGCACAAGCTCCCCGCTGGTGGAATAACTGGTATCCACAACCACCACAAAATCCTGTATCTTTTTTACCTCACTGCTTTCCACCGGCTCCACCAGAGGCAGATTGCCATAGATTTGCAGCCCATAGGTATAATAGCTTAGATCAAACTCATCGGGATCCAGCTTCAGTTCCTCCCGCATTACAGCAAATTTCTTCAAAAACTCCTGATAGCTTCTTCTGCGCTGTCCGGCTTTCATCTGCTGTCCCAGCAGTCTTTGTCCTTTCTCGCTGTCATCCCCCTGCCGTTTCTGCTCCAGAGAGATCTGATGCGCCGCCTGCTTCCATTGATTTCTCGCAGGCGAAGGCATCGCCTGCCTTTGCTCCTCTTTCGGCCAGTACCGGTGATCATCCGCAAAAAACTCCTGTCCCAGCTTCCTGACCATCTCCTGATCCTTTTCCTGAAGATAACGGTATACCACTGCTGCAGAAATTCCACTGCCCAGATTTTCTAATTCACCATAAACCTGCTCTCTGGTCCATCCAAGGATACGCTGTACTGCCGGCTTATCCAGATGGTCGATCACATATTCTACAGCAATATCACAGGCAACATGCCACAGCAGCCGCTCCCTCTGTCCCCCGATCCACAAATGCTGGAACAGACAATGAAGCACACTGTGAAGATACAGGCGATTCAGATATTTATCATTTTTTTGAAATACCCGGATCAGCTGCTCCGAAGAATAATGAAGCACCTCCCCGTCAGCCGCCAGCGTGGTGATCTGCCGGTCTGCCTGCGGCGTCATGATCTGAAACGCCCTTCCCATATAACGAAGATCCACAAACAAAGCATCTTTGGTGTACGCAATCACCTTACATGCCATCTGGTCCTCCCACTCTGTCTCTGTCATGATATGTTCTTTCATGATATTCCTCTTTTACCATTCCTCAAATGTATACCTTTCTGTTTTCGGTGTTTCCTGAAGCTTTTGTCTTTGAAGTTTCAAGATTTCCGCGGTTCCCTGTACCCACTCCTTCCGGGATGCCATTGACGCTGCCATCTGTAATCCTTCCCCGGAAAGTATATTACCGGCTGCAAACTGCCGTAAAGTCTCTATCTCCTGCTCCTCTACCAAAACTGCCGCCAGTACCTCCTGATGCTCCTGCAGATATTCCCGGTATCTCTGTTCCGGTATCTCCTCCAGATCTACAGGATATGCCAGTCTGCTTCCTGCCAGACGACACAATGTTTCTGCACTTTCTTCAGCACAGGCCTGTTCAAATATCTCATCATAATCCCGGAGTGAAACAAGCCCCTCACGAAAACACTGTCTCGCGCGAAATCCCTCTCCCCGGATGCTCATAGCAAAAATGTGGGCAGGTCCGATCTCATCATGATATTCTTCATACTCCGGATAAAACAATCTGCCAACAATCCTCTGCCCCTCCACAAAAAAAACATCCATAGAACACATTCTCTGCGCCAGAAGCTGTTTCAGACCGGTCTCTTGTCTCATATTTCCGGTTATACGGAACCGGTGAAGCAATCTACAGTTCATAAAGGCGTCACTCCCCACTTCGGTAAGATTTATTCCAAAGCAAAGCTCCTGCAGATTTTTACAGTTATAAAAAGCAAGATTTCCAAGTTTTTTTACGGTATCCGGTAATTCCACCTGCTGAAGATATTCTCCGGATAATGACCTTGTTCCATCCGGTCTTTCCGGAGCCTCCCGGACCCTCGCGGAATCCGCGAAGCAGTAATTGCCAATCTCTGTCACCGGATATCCATTGATCTCTCCCGGCACAGCAATAGCGGGAGAATCTCCGTAGCATCGTAAAAGACGTACTCCCCCACTTTCTGCTTCTTCTATATACAAATATAACTGCGTTCTATGAACCATCCATCTCTTAAAGTCCATCTTTTAACCTCTGTATCTTTTATTTGGAGTCCTTCGCATCGGGATATGACAGGACAATCTTCAAAAGCCGGATCAACTCCTCCGTATCCTTCGGTCCCAGAATCTGAAACATTCCTTCATATTCTCTGCTGATCATCTGACGCATTTCCATTACCTGTTTTTTTCCTTCTTCCGTGATACACACATTCACATGACGACGATCCCGTTCCCCACGCACTCTCCTGATGAGTCCCTTAGATTCCAGACTCGTCAGAATATCCGTCATCCTTCCCGGTACTACATGAAGATTCTCTGTCAGCTTTCCTGCATGAACGTGGTCTTCAATATAGCAGAGATACCGCAGCACACCGTATTCACCACGGATACTGTCCATCACTGTCCGGTTCATTTTGCTGTTTAGCAGTTCTGCCAAAAGATTGTATAATTCTTCACCTAAATTCTGCTCATCGATCATTTCTATATCTCCCTGTCTCCATATCAAATGTTCTGTTTTCCTTTTCTCTCACCGAATATACCGACGGATCTCCATGCCCTCCTTTTTGGCCATGGCAAGCAGTCCCTGTTCATCCGTAAGCCGGGCTGTATATATTTTATTTCGTACCTCCGGCGATTTCTGGTTCGGAATACTTCGAAGCTGTCGAAGTAAATCCCTGCGAAGCCGCTTTGCATCTACACTTCCAATCATAAAATCCATTTTGACCGCTCCTTTCCTGCCTAGCCATATTACCCCAAAAGAAACACAATGTAAAATGCTTTTTCCTGACTGTATCATTTCCGGTGTCCACGGCTTCCCCTCCACCAGAGAGCGTACACAATCAGCGTACCGGCCGCTGCGCCGCAGCTGTCGATCAGTACATCCCGGAACTGCCCGCTGCGCCCCGGCACAAACAATTGATGAAACTCGTCCGTAGAGGCATATAATGCCGCCAGGATAACGGACCAGATCACAATGCTTCCTTCCATATATTCTCCCGCCAGTGTCCCCAGCAAAAGAACTGCCAATATGGCATATTCTGTCATATGTGCGCCTTTCCTGACCGGAAACTCAATCCGCTCTGCCAATGCTGTCTGCTCCTCCGGTGTTTTCATACTATAGTCCGGTATCATCAACGCACAGATAACCCTTTCTACCCGCAGGCTGGTCTGTGTGGATTCATCCGCAGGCTGGGAAGAAAATAAAAAGATCACAACCATCCACAAAGCCGCTGCCACCAGAAAAACCCGTTTTCGTATGAAGGTCTGATGCCAAAATAACTTTACTCCCAGACAAAACAAACGGATCAGCCACCAGATCAGCCAGCCGGCCAGTGCTCCAAGTCCATTCATGACCACATCATCCAGCTGACAATAGCCCCTGCCGGTGCGAAGCTGGATATATTCTATACATGCGCTGCATAATATTCCGGCCGGCAGGGTCAGCCAATGACCTCTGCCCGGCAGACAGGCGGGCAGCAGAATCCCAAACGGAAGAAACAACAGAATGTTTTCCAGCACCCACGCGTGATCCTGCATTGTGGTTCCCCAGGTTCCAAGAAACTGCAGCTGCGTCCCCCATCTGCTGCCGGGTTCTCTGCTAAAAAATACCGTCTGTAGCAGCACCAGAAAATATATTACAAAAAGAATACTTCCGAGCCACTGCCCCGGCCGGAGCGGCCACCACCGGCAAACCGTTTCCGTCTCCCTGTCCATATTCATTCCTTCCGGCTGCTTTTTCTTTTGCCGGTACCGCAGTTTCCCCGCTGCCAGACAGAGAACCAGCATCACGATTCCATAAGCAATGCCTGTCTTTGCCGCTTCCGGCACAAAGGAAACCACCCTTGCTATATCTGCCATCATACATTGAAAAAGATTCATTTTCCATCCTCACACATCTCGATCTGAATGTCTTACTTTCATTTTACTTATGTATCTTACCATAATTTCATCAAAAAACAACCGCTACAAAATGAATAAACATTTCATAACGGTTGTTTTCAATGATCTATACTGCTTCCATATTACTATTTTGTCTTCGCCGATACAATCTTGGACCATTTGCCGTTTTTCTTTCCGGACCGGTCTACGGCGCATACTTTTATATAATACTTTGTTCCTGTTTTCAGCCCTTTAATCACAATGCTGTTTTTATTTGCTGATTTCACATTGACTCCCAGCTTTTTGGCTGCCACGCTGTCTTTCAGCCCGGCAAGCTTCTTTTTATTGGCACTGTATGCAATTTTGTAAGTAACTGCCTTCTGTGCTTTCCACTGAACCTTTATCTGCTTTTTCTTTCCAGTACCCTTTACTCCGATCACCTTTCCGGGAAAAACAGCTGTTTTTCTCGGAGTTTCTGCAGCCACAGCCCCTGAAACACCGGAAGGAGTCTGTACCGGTTCCGGCGTTCCGTCAGCCGTCGGTGTATTTCCTGTATTGTCACCCCCGGCATTTCCGTTATTTTCCCCGGAAGTCTTTTCAAAAGAAAATGTCTGTCCCCGGTATTCAGAAGCAATATCCATGTATCCCGTCTGCCGCTCTACCGGAATCAGTGTAAAGCTGTAATCATATAGCTTATTCTGAATTCTATATTTTTGCAATGTTCCATAACCACATGAGCCATTCCCGGTTCCCCGGACGGCTGTGTCCACTGTGACATAAGTATCCCCGGACGGCTTCAACTCATTTACATGATCTGCATTCTGCAGCTGCTCCGGTGAAAAAGGAAGGGCCGATGTATTCAGCTCATCATTCCCGCAAATCAAAAGACCGCTCTGCTTTGTCTGATTCCAAATATTAAACCAGTGAACCCCTGTCAAATTTCCACAATCCTGGGGCATTGCAAACGGATAATACATTTCATTCACACTTGTATGATAAACACCTTTTCTTGTATAGCTCTGACGATCATTATAACTTTCTCCATCTCCATTTCCATACCATGAAATATCTTCATTTCCCTCCGGCATAGAAAAGATTGTCCCAAGTTTTGCTATTTTCTTCCCTTGCATATTTGTCAGGTCATACACTACATTAATCGTTACTGCACCATTGTTTTCCACAAGATAATTCATTGCAACAGTGTCCTGTTTGTCCTTGGTTGATCCGCTGAAATATGCCGTATTCCATTTCACTGTAATGACATAGCAGCCCTGTGCATTTTTTATCACCTCCGGTTTTCCTGTCAACGTAAGTTCTTTCATCAGATCGGAATATCTGCCGGAATCATTATCAAGTTTTGCTCTTCCAACATTTGGAACCGGTCCATTCTTCATTAAGATATCATTTTTATAGTAATATTTTCCCATAAGTCCTGTGTCCAGATCAATGGTAAAATGAAAATCCTTTCCCGATATTTCATAATATGTATCCTTTTTTTCCACTGTCACCTGATCTCCCTGTAAAATATGTCTGCAGTTTTCCACCGAGACATCTATAATAAACTGCGCATAAGCAATTTCATATCCTTTTTCCAGCGGCCATACATCTTCTTTGGTTTTCACCGAAAGATTCAAATAATAATCTGCCCCCTTTTTCAGATTCTGTGGCAGGTAATATGGAATTTCAATATCCTTCTCTTCCTGAGGCTTTAATGTTTCCTTTAAGGTACCCTGCTGAATAACCGTATCATTTTCCTTCAACTCCCAAACCACATCATATTCTGATAAATCCTTTGAAATTCCTTCATTTTTTATATGAACAGTCTGCCCATTTAGCTTTTCTCCCAAAGAAGTAAACCAAAAGTCCTGATACTGATATTTTACCTCTTTAATCTCCGGCTGCGGATCCCTGTCTGCGGACAAAAGTCCATTCTGGCAAAAATTCTTATCTACAGATGTACTTCCCCAGTCTCCACCATATCCTAAGTAATATCCCTTCAGATCATACAGACCGCTGGTATGAGCATTCTCCTGTCCATAATAATCCCAGTCACCATCCTTAATGGCTACTTTTCTGGACTGATCCACCCAGTCCCAGATAAAGCCTCCAAGCATATTATCATACTGACGAATGATATCCCAATATTCCTTCAGATTTCCAACTGCATTTCCCATTGCATGATCATACTCACATAACAAAAACGGCATATGGCTCTCATCCTGTGCATATGGTAATGTACTATCCGGCGAATAATACATATGACTTACCATATCAATAGCAGTGGACCCCTTTCTTCCGGCACTCATTCCTTCATAATGTACCATTCTGGTATTATCACGATCTTTAAAAAACTGCACCAGATGGGCAAACATCCCACCCGCATAATCACCATCCTTCTCCGTCCATCCCTGGGATGACTCATTTCCAATAGACCAGAACAGATTACAGGTGGTATTCTTGAAACGCTCATACGATGCAGATTGTCTTGTCAGTGCCGCTTTCTCCAGCCTACTCAGTTTTTCCTCGTCAGAATTGATCGCATGAGACTCATTATTACTTTCACACATCACATAAATTCCATACTTGTCACAAAGATAATATAAATAATCATCATTCGGATAATGAGATGTTCTGATTGCATTAATATTATTCTGCTTCATCAGACGTACATCTTCCCTGTACACTTTTGGCGAAACATATTTTCCTGTTTCCACATCTGTATCGTGGCGGTTTACCCCTTTGATCAGCAGACGTTTTCCATTAAGCGTAACGGTATCGTAGTGCTCCGTAGCGTTATTATACTTTCCGTCCGATGTGACCTGTGTCGATGTAAAATGCAGCTTACGAAAACCTATGTTCTGGCTTACGCTTTCATAGTGCAGCTTTCCCTGAGCATCATACAGAGAAACTACCAACGAATAAAGGTTTGGATGATCCGCATCCCACAACGCAGGTTTGCTGACCGAAAAAGATATCTCTGAATTATTATTTTCCCCCGCTTTTATCTCTCCAAGCTGAACCTGCCCTGATGCAGTTTCACTTCCGTTTTCATCGTAAAGCACCGCTTTTGCAGCCATGTTCTGTCTGTCATTGACAGAATCATTTTGCGTCTGTATTTTAATATTCACCTGTGCTTCTGTGTAGTTATCATTCAGATCCGTGCGTAAATCATAATCCTGAATATGAACAGCAGGTGTGCTGGTCAGATAAACATCCCGGAAAATACCACCATCATAGATCATATCCTGATCCTCAAGCCATGTTCCATCACAGAATTTGATCACCTTTACTGCCAGCAGGTTCTTCTCTCCCTGCTGATGAAGCAGATCTGTAATATCAAAGGTATGAGGATCATAGCTGTCCTCACTGTATCCGGCCTCCACACCATTGACATAAAGGTAATATGCAGATTCTACACCACCCAGGGTAATATATATCTTTCCATTTTCCTGAAACATTGTATCATCCACAGTAAATTCTTTACGATAAAGTCCTACCGGATTTTTTGATTCAGGTGCCTCCGGAAATAACACATGTTCCTCAAACGGCATAGTGGTATTCGTATAAATAGAATGGTCAAAGCCATAGCTGGTCCAGCTTGCCGGAAGTGTTACATTCTTCCAGCCATCCTTCTGATCCATCGTATAATCTTCTGTCTCAAAAGCTCCCAGCTTTTCTGCTTGAGACGGGTTATCCAATACAGTCAGATCCCATTTTTCCTTTTCTCCGGTCAAAAGCTGATAATAGTCCGAACCCTCTCTGGCATAATCCTTTGCTCCCAAAAATGCAGACTCCACATTATGATAAGGAATCAGATTAGAGCTGTCTTTTAATGTGTTGACAGATGTAATATCAAGATTATTTTCCGTTCCCTTCCATTCGTCTCCCGTGCATTTTGTTCGTTCCGGCAGCGTCACCTCATCCTCCGGAAGTGCTCCATACGAAAATTCACTATCCATAAACTGTTCCTTTGTTTCCGCAGCAGCAGTTCTCGTGACAGAGTACCCTTCCGGCATCATTGTTGCAACCATCGCTACAGCCAGTGCCCCTGCCATGACTCTCTGTTTCATTTTGTGCAAACCCATTTTCCTTCCTCCACTTTTTCACAATTCTAACAAGTTACCGTATCGCGATATAATTATCTTAACAATGCCACCAGAGGAATTCAACCACTTCTGAAAAGTATATGTTCATTTTGTTCTAATCCATTTATTTTTGTTTAACCCGCTCCGAACGACATCCGTTCAAATTCTTCCCCTTATATATAAGCGGCTCAATAAAAAATCAGCAGCCGGATTAGGGCTGCTGACACTAGGTACACTATTGATGATATAACTGTTCTTATTTAAATGCCTGACGGATACTGTCATAATGAAGAAAGATTCCATCTTTTCCGTACTTCTCGATCTCCGCAGGACCGGCAATCTCAAAGCCTTTTACTTCTTCCTGCTGCACCGTTACATCGGCCTCTGTAAAGTCCATGGTAAACCGGTAAACATCCACAAAATAGTTGTCGCCTTCTTTAATATTTTCCCGGCGATATGAAAACAAAAGACCACCTTCTGCCTTTGATACATCCAGACCAGTTTCTTCCTGTATTTCCCGTAAAATGGCATCTGCAGAATCCTCTCCTGCCTGCACACCGCCGCCCGGTACTTCCCACCAGCCCGGTGCCCATTCTTTATTCATGGCGCGCTTCGTGATCAGGAATCTGCCGTCCGGCCGTCTGATCACTCCCAGAACGGACAGATGGTATTCGCCTTCCTTCAGCCGCCAGTCGTTGCGTTTCATAGTACGCCCGGTACGCTGTTTGTTTTCATCGTATATATCCCAAAATTCCATTATTTTTATTCCTCTGTATCTAACAATCCTTTCTCAACTTTTTATGCTTCCTCATTCATCTTCGCCAGCTTCGCTGCCTGGTCCACTGCAATAATATTATCTAACAGCTCATTGAGATCTCCGTCAAGAATTTCATTCAGACGGTGGCTTGTAAACTTGATTCTGTGATCAGTCACACGTCCCTGCGGGAAATTGTAGGTACGGATCTTTTCCGAACGGTCACCGGTTCCCACCTGACTGCGCCGCTCTGCTGACTGCTCACTCTCCGCCTTCTCTCTCTCCAGATCATAAATACGGGAACGGAGAACCTTCATTGCCTTATCCTTATTTTTGAGCTGTGACTTTTCATCCTGACAGGACACCACAATTCCCGTTGGAATATGTGTGATACGAACAGCCGAATCCGTGGTATTGACACACTGGCCACCATTTCCAGAAGCACGGAACACGTCAATCTTACAGTCCTTTGGATCCACCTGCACATCCACCTCTTCTACCTCCGGCATGATCGCTACGGTGGCAGTAGAAGTATGGATACGGCCGCCTGACTCAGTAGACGGAATTCTCTGTACCCGGTGAACACCACTCTCATATTTCAGCTTGGAGTATGCACCAAGACCATTTACCATAAAGACAATTTCTTTAAAACCGCCAATGCCATTCTCATTGGCACTCATCACTTCGACCTTCCAGCGGTTTGCCTCCGCAAATTTAGAATACATCCGGAACAGATCTGCCGCAAAAAGTGCCGCCTCATCTCCACCGGCACCGCCACGGATCTCCACGATAACGTTTTTATCATCATTCGGATCCTTCGGAAGCATCAGGATCTTTAACTCCTGCTCACATTTTTCTACCGTCTCACGGCATTCTGCCAGCTCTTCCTTGGCAAGCTCCCGCATCTCCTCGTCATTTTCCTCTTCCAGTATCTGGAGACTTTCTTCAATGCCGTCCTTCGCTGCACGATACTCCTGATACTTCTCTACGATCGGCGTCAGCTCACTCTGCTCCTTCATCAGCTGCCGGTATTTATTCTGGTCATTAATGACATCGGGATCGGTCAACTGCATATTTATTTCTTCCAGACTCCGCGCTAAATCCTCTAAACGATCAAACATTTTTCTTCCTCCTGTTTCCTGCTATTGTTTATTCTTTCACAGACTTTGAACCTGAAGCACAAAGCATTTTATCTTTCATTCAGACTTCCCATCACAACCCTGTCATTGCCACACAGATCCTTACAACACTCTATCCTCTCAAAACCATGCTCCCTAAATAACTCCGACACAGCCTTTCCCTGATCATATCCAATCTCTACCGCAAAGATTCCTCCTTGCTCTAAATGAGATGGAACCTGCTCCAGCAGACGACGGTACAATACCAGACCGTCCGCACCTCCATCCAGTGCCATTAGCGGTTCATGCTCCCGCACCTCCGGCATCAGACCACCAACCACCTCTGAGGCAATATACGGCGGATTGGATACAATAATATCATACTTCGCCGATATGTTTTCCAACAGATCTCCCTGATAAAAGGCCACATCCGCCCCCAGCTTCTCTGCATTCTTTCCGGCAATTTCCAGTGCCTTCTCCGAAAGATCCGTAGCTTCCACAAGCTTTGGCACTCCAAGCTTCGCCAGAGCTATGGCGATACACCCGGAACCGGTGCAAATATCCAGCACTTTTTTTCCTTGAATCAACGGAAGAAGCTTCTCCACTAAAAGCTCGGTGTCCTGTCTGGGTACCAGCACTTCCGGAGAAACAAGAAATTCCAATCCCATAAATTCCTGCGTCCCGGTCAGATGCTGAACCGGAATATGACTGCCCCGCTGCCGGATCAGATCACGGTATTGCCTGATGTTTTCCTCCGGAGCATTCTCCTGCTGCCGCAGAAAAAACCTGGCCCGGTCCATCTGACTGACATATTCCAGCAGGAGCCATGCATCCAGCTCTGCATCCTCTATTTTACCGGCTGTCAGGATATTCTTTCCCTCCATGAGCAGCTCTCTCCAGGTCATTCGCAACCTCCTGTCTCCGTCCATTCCATAACATTATTATGCACTAATTCTTCTTATCATCAAAAAAGCGGTCCAGACTCTTCAAATCATCTGCATCCTGCTCCACCGTTACCTTAGGTGCTGCCGTTCTGCCTTCATCCAGCTTTGGAAGCTCCTGTGTTGCCGCAAGACGCTCTGCCCGACGCTTCTTTGCCTCCTGATATGCCTTCTCGTGAGCTGCTTCTCTGGCTTCCTGCTCCTTGATCTGGCGCATACGTTCTGCAGCACGGTTCCGGTATCTTGCCTCCCGTTCCTCCAGCTCCCGGCGTTTCTTTGATTTCGGCAGTCTGTCAAAAATCCCTGCACTACCTGATTTTTTCGCCGGCTTCCGGCGTTCTTCCCCTCGACGTTCTCTTTTTTCTGATGCAGTCTTTTCTTCAGACTTTTTCTCTTCCCTGCTGTCTTGTTTCTTCTCCTCAACAGGCTTTTTTATCTTCCTGTCGCCTGTTTTCTTCTCCTCAACAGGCTTTTCCAATTTTCTGTCGTCTTGCTTCTTCTCCTCAACAGACTTTCTCGCCTTTCTGCCTTCTTGTTTCTTTTCCTCAACAGGCTTCTTCCTGTCATCCTGCTTCTTCTTTCCGGCAGTCTTTTCTTCCTTCTTATTTTCTTTCTCCGGAATCATTGTCTCTTCCCGCTTTGGCTGTCTCTCCGGCTCTTCAGTCACTGTACCGGCTCCACTCTGGCTCCAGACAGACTCATCCACGCTCTCCGGCTTTTCCGATGCCTGATCATCCTGATCTTCTACAGGCATCTGCTGTATCTCTTCATCCGGTCTTGCAAAAGAATTCTCTTCCTCTTCCTTTTTCGCTGCCTTTTTCTTTCTGCGGGCACGGCGTGCCTTTTCCTTCTGAACCTCTGCCTGATATGCTCTCCAGTCAAAAACCGCTTCCACCGATGCGATCGCCACCTCGATCATTCCGTCATCCGGCTCTCTTGTAGTCAGCTTCTGCAGCCACAGTCCCGGCGTACTGATCCAAAGCACCAGACGATTGTCCGAATTTCCCACAAACTGGATCAACTCAAAGGATACACCTGCCACTACCGGGACCAACAAGATCCGGTAAAGCATTTGCAGCCATAGATTATCGATCTGAATAAAGAAAAAGAAAATAATACTCACAAGCATAACCACTAACAGAAAGCTTGTTCCACATCTTCTATGATAACGGGACTGTGTTTTCACATTTTCCACGGTAAGATCCAGACCATTCTCCACACAGTTGATAGTCTTATGCTCTGCCCCATGATACATAAGGGTTCTTTTAATATCACTCAAAAATGAGATTGCCACAACATATCCCAAAAACAGCAATATCTTCAATGCCGCTTCAATCACGGAAAGCATCATTTGAGAATGCACTCTGCTCTGAAACAGCTTTGATACCGCAAAAGGAAGTATCATAAAAAAGCCGATTGCAAGCAGAATCGACAAAGCTACGATCAGAATATTTTCCAGCATTTCTTTCCGGTCGGATACCTCTGCCACTTCCACCTGTCCTGCCTTTTCCACATCCTCCTCAATAAAGCTGGAGGAATATGTCAGCGTCTTGATTCCAAGTATTAATGATTCTATAAATGCTGCAACACCCCGGATGACCGGCAGACGAAGCAAAATATGCCTGTCCCGGACACTCCCTGTGTTCCAGTTTTTAACAGAAATTTCTCCATCGGGCTTTCTGACAGCAACTGCATATTTATCCCGGTTACGCATCATAACCCCTTCGAGCACTGCCTGCCCGCCAATTCCTGATGATTTCATCGTATGTTCGTTCCTTCCTACTAACCAGATTACGGGTTACACGGATCATTCCGTACTACGCACTCCCACACTTCATATTATTGACTAACACAAATGGTCACAATACCGCAAAGGTACTGTGACCATTTGAAAGACCGGTCTCCCCGGCCAAATATCCCGCTAGTTTGCGTTAATGCCATAACGACGATTGAATTTATCAATCGCACCACGAGCTTTAACAGCCTTCTGCTGTCCGGTGTAGAATGAATGGCATTTAGAGCAGATTTCTACATGAATCTCTTCCTTTGTAGAACCTGTTACAAACTCATTTCCACAGTTGCAGACAACCTTTGCCTGATAATAATTAGGATGAATTCCTTCTCTCATGATGTTAGTAACCTCCTTTCGTTATCCTGACAGGGATAACCTATTACTTACACACAACTTATTCAGTATATCATAGCATTATTTCAAATGCAAGCACTTTTCCTAGACAATTTTTACTTTTTTTACCAGTTGAATCAATTCTTTATTGTCTTTTGTCTTCCGGAACATAGAAATAATGTTTTCCACGGCTTCCTCCGACTTATTGCCACCAAATGCCTTACGGATCAGGAAATTGGCCTCCAGCTCCTCCTGATCCAGAAGCAGATCATCCCGGCGTGTACTGGATCTCGGCAGATCGATTGCAGGGAACAGACGTTTCTCGGAAAGACTTCTGTCAAGAACCATCTCCATATTACCGGTTCCCTTAAACTCCTCAAATACCACGTCGTCCATTTTACTTCCGGTATCTACCAATGCCGTTGCAAGGATGGTCAGGCTTCCGCCCTCTCTCATATTACGCGCAGCACCAAAGAACCGCTTTGGCATATAAAGGGCTGCCGGGTCCAGACCACCAGACAAGGTACGGCCACTTGGCTGCACCGTCAGATTATAGGCTCTCGCCAGTCGGGTAATGGAATCCAGAAGGATCATCACATCGCCACCATGCTCCACAAGACGTTTTGCACGCTCAATCACCATCTCGGATACTCTTTTGTGGTTTTCCGGCAATTCGTCAAATGTTGAGTAGATCACCTCTACATTCTCTCCCTGAATCGATTCCTTGATATCCGTTACCTCCTCCGGACGTTCATCGATCAGCAGCACGATCAGATGCATATTCGGATGATTATGTGTCACAGATTTTGCCACCTGCTTTAATAATGTTGTCTTACCTGTCTTAGGCTGGGAAACGATCATTCCTCTCTGTCCCTTACCAATCGGAGAGATCAGATCCATCATTCGCATGGAAATATTGCTGTTCCCTGCTCCCGGCACCTCCAGACGAATACGCTCATTTGGAAAAATCGGGGTCAGATTTTCAAACTTCACTCTGCCGGAGGTTTCTTCCAGCGTATAACCATTCACGGTATTTACATATAATAATGCACTGAACTTTTCGTTCTGATTCTTGATCCGGGTATTACCCACAAGAATATCACCGGTCCGGAGTCCGAAACGACGTATCATAGCCGGAGACACATAAACATCAGCCTCGCCCGGCAGATAATTATCACATCTCACAAAACCGTAGCCCTCCGGCATAACTTCAAGGATACCGGTCTTGGTCTCTCCGCTGTCAAGCTGCGCCAGTTCCGAATACGGTATGGTTGCTGCATCTCCTCTCATATTAATATGAGACGTATGGGATGTCTCCTCATGGAGCATATTATTTCTATTATCATGGGAACTGTATCCATCACGGCTGTTATTGCGTTCCTCACGATTGCCGCTCCGGTCGTCTCTGTTGTAGCGGTCCTCCCGGTTGTTACTCCGGTCATCACGGCTGTAGCGGTCCTCGCGGTTACTGCTCCGGTCATCACGGCTGTAGCGATCATCACGGTTATTATTCCGGTCATCTCTGCCTGTTCCGTATCTTCTTTCCTCACGCACTGTATGCATCTCCTGCAGGTTTGATGTATATCCTCCCCGCACCACCGGTCTCGGTGTTCTGGACATAGTATTACTCCGTTCCTCATAATCCACCGGTTTTCTGACAGTCCGCCGCTCCATCTTTCTTGCCGGACGTTCATCATATCTTGGACGGCGTGACGTTCTCTCCCCTGCAGCCGGAGCACCCGGTGTCTCTGCCTCGGGGCCAACAGCTTCTTTTGAATTATCCTCTCCGCTATTTTGCTTTGCTGTCCTCCTGCTGACAGTTCTTTTCCCGGTTTTTGCAGAAGCTTCCTCTTTCTTGTCCCCGGATACTCTCTCTGTTCTTTCCCTGGTCGGAGTATTCTGGGCTGCAAGAATCTTCTGTATCTCCCCGATCAACTCCTGCTTCTTAAATGTCGTTGCATTTTTCATTCCCAGTTTTCTTCCGTATAAACGTAACTCAACCAGTGACATTTTTTCTAATTCTTCCATGTATAACCTCCATTTTGGAATAAATATTAAATTTTAATACCTTCTGAAATCATAATGAATCTTCAACGAAATAATCTCTGAAATCATACTTTAGAACAAATGAATTCCGTCTGACATATTGATTTTCTTAAGTATATACAATAATTTCCAATCTGTAAATACCAAATGGAAAATTCTCTCGACAAATCTTGTCTTCTCTCCTTCTTCTGTCCCACAGTTATCTTGTTTTCACCTATAAAATATGGTATCATTGATTTATATGGCTTATGCCCAGTATAACAATAAAGAAAGGTTGGGTTATCATTATGGATCTCAAAGAACAAGCACTGTCCCTTCATAAGGAATGGAACGGAAAAATCACAACTACACCAAAATGTCAGGTAAAATCCAGAGAGGATCTGGCTCTTGCATATACACCGGGTGTGGCTGAACCTTGCAAAGTCATTGCCGGGGATAAAGAAGCGGCATATACATATACGATCAAGTCTAATACTGTCGCTGTAGTTTCTGACGGAAGCGCCGTACTTGGTCTTGGCAATATCGGACCGGAAGCAGCAATGCCGGTTATGGAGGGAAAAGCCGTTCTCTTCAAAGAATTTGGTGGCGTCAACGCATTTCCGATCTGTCTGGATACCCAGGATACCGATGAGATTGTACAAACAGTCATCAATATTGCCCCTGCTTTTGGCGGCATCAATCTGGAGGATATTTCTGCTCCACGCTGCTTTGAGATTGAGGAGCGACTGAAAAATGCTTTAAATATCCCGGTCTTTCATGACGATCAGCATGGTACTGCCATTGTGGTGCTTGCCGGCATTATGAACGGACTCAAGGTTGTCAATAAAAAGAAAGAAGATTGTCACGTTGTCGTAAACGGTGCCGGCTCTGCCGGAGTTGCCATTACCAAACTATTACTTCGTTTTGGATTCCAGGATGTTGTAATGTGTGACAAATCCGGTATCCTTTCCAAGGATTCTGCCGATCTGAACTGGATGCAGAAGGATATGATGGAAGTTACCAATCTGACCGGCAAAAAAGGAACTCTCGCCGATGCTTTAAAGGGTGCCGACATCTTTGTAGGTGTCTCCGCCCCTAACATTGTCACACCGGAAATGGTTGCCTCTATGAATCATGATGCCATCCTGTTTGCTATGGCAAACCCTGTACCTGAGATTATGCCGGATGTTGCAAAGAAAGCCGGGGCACGCGTTGTTGGAACCGGCCGTTCCGATTTTCCAAATCAGGTGAATAATGTGGTCGCTTTTCCGGGTATCTTCAAGGGTGCTTTGGAGGGACGTGCCAGCCAGATCACAGAGGAAATGAAGCTTGCCGCTTCCTATGCCATTGCAGGCCTCGTTGCAGATGAAGATCTGAACGAAGACAATATTCTTCCGGAAGCATTTGATCCACGGGTTGCAGAGGTTGTATCCCAGGCGATCAAAGATCATATCCACTAATGGCACGCCGACGTCATTCCCGCACTCCGGAAACTGCCGCCTATGATCGGGCCTGTCGGCGCTGGAGCGGAAAGCCCTACTACTCTCTCGACTGTTATCTGAAACAGCAGTTCGGAGAAAAGATCTACAAGGTAGCCATTGACGGCGGAATGACTTGTCCCAACAGAGACGGTACTAAAGGGATCTCCGGCTGCAGCTTCTGCAGTGCCGGCGGCTCCGGAGAATTTGCAGTAACCCGAAGGGCATCCTCGTCCGGGTCATTCAGTCCGGATCCGGGAATTGTTACCCGGCAGATTGATGAAGGGATCAAGCGTCTCCGATCCGGCCGGAAATACTGTGGTGAACGATATATTGCGTATTTTCAATCCTACAGCAATACTTATGCCCCGGTTTCCTACCTTCGGTCTCTTTATCAGGAAGCACTGACGCATCCACAGACTGCCGCATTGTCTATTGCAACACGGCCGGATTGTTTCTCTCCGGAGATTTATGAACTATTGTCCGAATGTCAGCAGCAAAAACCTGTCTGGGTAGAGCTTGGTCTTCAAACCATGCATGATTCCACTGCCCACATCATTCACAGAGGTTATCCTCTTTCCTGCTTTGATGCCACCGTCAGGGAGCTTCGCCGGCGAGGGATTCCTGTGATTGTTCATGTTATCCTTGGGCTCCCCGGAGAAGACCACCACCAGATGCTGCAAACCATTCGATATCTCAATGAAACCGGAATCAGCGGAATCAAGCTGCAGCTCCTTCATATATTGAAGGAAACCTCTCTGGCAGAGGATTTTGAAAAAGGTACCATCACACCATTGACAAAAGACGAATATATTGCTATTCTACTTGATTGTATTGCTCATCTCTCACCGGACATTGTGATTCACCGTATTACGGGAGATGGTCCAAAGGATTTATTGCTTGCTCCTGCCTGGAGCATGAAGAAACGTGAAATATTAAATACCATCATGCATCAGATGAAGGTACAGCATCTCTATCAGGGATGCCAGATAAATGAAACAGGACAGCGTCAGCATTTTTCCTGCCCTGTCCACGAAAAGGAGGCACCATTATGACACCAGAGTCATTGCAGCTGTATAAGCTGATCATCCTATATTTTTTAAATCAGGCAGACCAGCCTATGCCAAATGCAATCCTCTCTGATTTCATTTTGGAAACAGGGTACACGGATTACCTGTCCATCCAGCAGACTTTATCGGAACTTACGGAGGACGCCATGATCCTTGTGGATCAGACCCATGAGAAGTCCTATTACACGATCGCTGAGATTGGCAAGGAAACCTTACGTTTCTTTGGAAATCAACTTCCCACCGATACCTGCCGGGAGATTGACGAATATCTGGAAAAGAATCGTCTTGCTATCGTAGAAACCACCTCGATCAAGACAGATTATACCATGATCCGTCCCAATGAATATCTCGCCACCGGCTGCATTTACGAACGGGGCAGCAAGCTTCTGGAAGTCTCTCTCAATGTCACCAGTGAAGAGGAAGCCGTGGATGTCTGCCGAAGATTCAAAGAAAAAAACGAAGATGTCTATGCACAGCTTCTTTCCATGCTATGTATGGAATAATTTAAATAACCCAAACAAAAACACATTCTGCCAAATCACGATCCGAAGTGATCCGGCAAAATGTGTTTTCTTTTTCCTTCTTAATAAATTTTTATTTCACAACAACTCTCATAAATTTCTTTTTGCCACGCTTCAGCACAATACCTTCTGCACCAATGCTGTCCTTCGCAATCTGAGCCTTTACATCTGTGATCTTATCACCATCTACAGACACACCACCCTGCTCTACATTTCTCCGGGCTTCTCCGTTGGAACTTGCAAGTCCGGCCTTTACCAGCAGCTTCAGAATTCCGATCTGTCCCTCCTCAAAATCTTCTTCTGCCAGTGCAATCTCCGGCATATTTGCTGTATTACCGCCACCTGCAAAAAGTGCTCTGGCTCCTTCCTGTGCCTTCCCGGCTTCCTCCTCGCCATGTACCAGCTTTGTCAGCTCGAATGCAAGAATTTCCTTTGCCTCGTTGAGACGGCTTCCCTCCCAGTGATCCATCTCCTCAATCTGCTCTAACGGCAGGAATGTCAACATACGCAGACACTTAAGTACATCTGCATCTGCCACATTTCTCCAGTACTGATAGAAATCAAACGGAGAAGTTTTGTTGGGATCAAGCCAGACAGCACCGGACTGTGTTTTACCCATTTTCTTCCCCTCAGAGTTCAGAAGCAGGTTAATTGTCATAGCATACGCATCCTTACCAAGCTTACGACGGATCAGCTCGGTTCCTCCAAGCATATTACTCCACTGGTCATCGCCGCCAAACTGCATATTACAACCGTATTTCTGAAATAATGCGTAGAAATCATAGCTCTGCATAATCATGTAATTGAACTCCAGGAAGCTCAAGCCTCTCTCCATACGCTGTTTGTAGCACTCAGCTGTCAACATACGGTTTACTGAGAAATGAGCACCAACTTCGCGTAGTAATTCAATATAGTTCAGATTCATAAGCCAGTCAGCGTTGTTGACCATCAATGCCTTGTCTTCTCCGAAGTCGATAAAACGGCTCATCTGCTTCTTAAAGCAGTCACAGTTGTGCTGAATATCTTCTTTGGTCAGCATCTTACGCATATCTGTCTTACCGGATGGATCTCCGACCATACCAGTACCGCCACCAATCAATGCGATAGGCTTATTGCCAGCCATCTGTAAACGCTTCATCAGGCAAAGAGCCATAAAATGTCCTACATGAAGGCTGTCTGCCGTAGGGTCAAAGCCAATGTAAAAAGTAGCCTTACCATTGTTGATTAATTCTTTGATTTCTTCTTCATCTGTGACCTGTGCAATTAATCCACGAGCCACGAGTTCGTCATAAACTGTCATTTTCTTACCTTCCTCTTCTGCACTGTCCTTATATGGTTTTTTCACATTGATTTCCATACAGTGCTATGGAAATCCCGGAACTGTCAGGGAAATAAGAATAAAAAATCCTCGTTCCCTGTATAAAAACAAAGGACGAGGTTAAACCCGTGTTACCACCTTTATTCACATAAAGCTCACGCCTTATGCCTTAGTAAGTACGATTCCACATGGGAATGATACTCTCCCACTCTAACGTGCAGGTATCCGTCACAGCCTACTCTGATATACATTTCGGTGTGCAGCTCCAAGAGGTATTCACATATATGTTCACTTGCGCCTCTCATCAACCGGCTGCTTTCTGTAAGTATCTGATATATGCTACTTATTCTTTTCATTGCCTTTCAATAAATGTGATTATAGCGTGTTATTTGGGGTTTGTCAACGCCAAAATCAAATTACCTTAACATAAGAAAAGCACCCAGATTGCCTCTCCTGCCATGACTGGCTCTATGGCTGAACAGGAACTGCGGATTGCAGCAGGTGCAGATATCCGTAACTGCAATCTGTTCTGCGGGGATTCCTGCCTCACGCATAACGCAGTAATTCGCATACCATAGATTCAGCTGATATTTGCCATTGCCCTTATCCTGCAAAAGGCAATTGTCTATATCTGTCTCAGTAATCTCCTGCTGATAACGCTGCAGATATTCCACTGCCAGCTTCCTGCCTGGTGTAAACTGTTTGGCAAAAGCCACAGCAACTTCCTCACTCACTTCATAGCAGCTCTGACAAATAGAAGGTCCTATTGCCGCCTGTATAGCTTCCGGTCTGGTTCCAAATGCGTGACTCATGGAGTCAATCATCTTCTGTCCCATTCTTCCAACTGTTCCTCTCCAGCCGGAATGAGCAAGTCCTATCGCATGATGCACAGGGTCTACAAAATAAAGTGGTACACAATCGGCAAAGAAGCAGGCTAACAAAACGCCTGATTCATCCGTAATCAGCCCGTCTATATCAGAATAATCCTTTTCCCGTGTTACACCTTTTCCCTTATCTGCACTGCTCACTCTGCGCACATTAGTTGTGTGCGTCTGATGGGATGCTGCAACATCATCCGGCGTACAGTCCATAATCGCTGTAAATCTCCGATAATTCTCCATTACAGCTTGTGGATCATCATTACGTGAAAAGCTCAGATTCATGGAAGCAAACTCACCTTCGCTCACCCCGCCTAACCTGGTAGAAAATCCCTGGCGTATGATTCCTGTCTGTTCCAGATTATCAAATGTAATATAAGTGACACTTGTGTCAGAAATTACCTTCTCCCTTATATTGCAAGTATTTAGTTGTCCCTTTCTGATTATATTCAATTCTTATTTATCTCCTCTTTAAAACCCTGCCAGCTACCACACATGTTCAAATGCATTCTGATGCCATATGACTTCATCAGCATAGAAGGCAATCACATCATAACGTATTGGCGTAAATTCGCTAATTCCATGTGTCATCCTGTAATAATCTGCCACATGACAGATATTTTGCCTTTTTCGGTAATTTACAGCTTCCTCCGGGGCTCCTTTACGTGTATCTTTACGGTATTTCACCTCTACGAACACCAGATAATCCCCATCACGGGCAATCAGGTCTATTTCACCTGTACGATTCCGGTAGTTCAATTCCAGGACATGAACACCCTTAGCCTGTAGATACTGTGCTGCCTTTTGCTCATATTCGCTGCCCGTCTGCCTTTTGTTCATGATATGCATTTACCTTTGCTTTTATTTTATCCATACTGTCAACAAACACCAGAATCTCTGCAACAGCGCTATATAATTCTGGTGGAATCATATCACCAATCTCAAGCTTTGAAAGTGTATCAGCCAGCTTATCATCACGATGAACAGGAATATTGGAATCTTTGGCCTTTTCTATAATACGATCAGCCAATGCACCACGTCCCATGGCAATTACTTTTGGTGCATTATCGGCAGGATCGTATTCCAGAGCTACTGCCTGAGTTGGTTTTCTCTTCTCATCCATCAGTATCTCCTCCTATGCCTTAATATCAAAAGCCTGGTAACTAAGCGGTGTAACAGCAACTCCAGACTGTTCTTCCATGATATCCATAACTGACTTTTGTTCCTGTCTTGGTTCTACATATGTTTTGCAGACATACCCGGCTCTGGTCAGCCTCTGCGTCAATTCTTCCATATGCTCCTGCATAAATGCAACCACGTCTTCATTCAGGCAAAATCTTGTAGTCAGCATAGCCTTTTCTGTCTCCAGTGATATCTTGACATCCATTGGTCCAAGATTAGCCATATCCAGATGCAGCAGAGCTGTAAGCGTGCCGCCTTTTTTTGCAAGATTCTTCTTGTTTGTATATACATACAGTTCGCCATTTGCATTCTTCCCTGTCATCTTCAGTGGAAGCTGCACATATTGAAAAGACTGATTCAGCTCATTCATAAAACTGATGTTTTCATGGATATTCTTTGCACCGGAGCCTGCCGCATGATTCATGTCAGCTTCCTGCATAAGCTGAGATAGCTTCTCACTTTCCGCACTCAGACGTGAATAGAACTGTTTTACCTTTTGTTTGTCACCGACTTCTTCCGGTGCAAGCATCCATTTATCTGTAAATGCTTTCGTCAGAATCTCACGAAATCGGTCAGAATGATAGATTTTTTCTTTCTCCTGTGGCGTATCTTCCAGCCATTGGGTGAGCTGCTGTTTCCAATCCGGCTCATATGTAAAAAGCTTTGCCTGCTGTGTATCCTTGGCTTGTATAGTCTCTTTGGGCATTTCTACAGGTTGTTCAGCCGCTTTCATCTCAGGTGTAGACACTTTTCTCTGTTCAGGGGAAGAACCAACAGTCTGTTCTACATTGGGATTCTGTTCCGGTTTCCCAACGGTTTGGCTGATATTCTGCTGTACGGAATCACTATTTACTGCTGGTTGTGTATCTGTTGACCCACCCACTGTCTGTTCAGGATTCATCAGCTTCCCCTGCTGTATGGACTCCGCTCCATCCTGCAAAAGGAACTGTATCACACGATCCATGTAAGCAACAGGAGCCGTCCCGGTTCCACCCATATTGGCAGCAGAAGAATTTGTACCCATCAAATCTTCATATAATGATAAAATTTCTTTCGTTGTATCTTCTATCGCTGCGGTAAGCTGATGTTCCATCCCCTTATATTGGGCATATTGAGTCAGATTATTCTGTGTGACCGGAATATTAAGCTTATTCAGATGAAGTATATCTGCGACAGGAGCCTGTGGATTCTGTGCGACCTGGCGATACAGTTTTGGCAGGTTACTCTTATCTATGGATATACCATTCTCAATCATCATTGATACGAGCTGTAGATTCTTGGAATTGACAGGAAGTGAGGCTGCCCGTAAGGCGGCTTCTCCAACCTGTTGCTGTAACAGATTGGTGTATAACGGCTTTAGAACAATTCTGTTATTTTCATTGGACTGTACTTCAAAATTCAGAATCTGACCTAATGCAAGCTGCATCTGTGCTTCCAGTTTAGCTGTCATATATTGACCGTTTGATAACTGGAGCTGGATTTCCTGTCCGTTTACGGATGCAATCTCACCCTGAAAAGTATCACCAGTCTGAAGCTCTGATAAGAATTCTATAGAAGTCTGGCTTCCAATTGTTTTAGGATTGGCTGTCTCTCCCATCTGTGGAAGATAACCCTGATTTACAGATGATGCATAGCCCTGACCTTGCATCATTGTTGATGAATATCCATCCAATCTGTTTCACCCCCGTTTATTGCACAATCCTATCAGATATCATTACAGAAAATTCTGTATAAAAGTCCTTCTGTGTATTGGTGTTGGACCATATTTCTTTAAAGCCTCAATATGGGCTGCAGAACCGTATCCCTTATTCTCAGCGAAATGATATTCAGGATATAATTCATCGTAGCTATACATAAGTCTGTCTCTTGTTACTTTAGCGATTATACTTGCACTTGCAATAGAAAGGCTTTTGGCATCTCCCTTTATTATAGGAACCTGTTTTATATTAATTCCTGGTATATCTACTGCATCGTTAAGTAATATATCGGGTGTTACAGTAAGATTATTAATCGCCTGATGCATAGCCTCGTAGGTTGCATTAAGTATATTGATCTCATCTATTCTTTCCGGACCTACTATTCCGACACCTACTGAAACAGCTTCATTCATTATAACATCATAAAGAGCTTCTCTCTTTTTCTCACTTAATTTTTTGGAATCATTAACATATAGTATTCTGCTGTCTTTAGGAAGAACAACCGCCCCTGCTACAACAGGACCTGCAAATGGACCTCTGCCAGCCTCATCTATACCGCATATATACGTATATCCCGCATATTCCTTTTCGTATGAACACATATTTTCTATACGTTCAAGCTCTGCCTGAAGCTTAAGTGCTTTTTTTTCTTCACGTTCTTTAGCTGTTGGCATTATCTTCACTCCTTTCAAGTGTGATTCGTCCAAGACGTCCACTTCTGAAGTCATCAAGTATTATATTCGCTGTTTTTTCATAGTCTATGGCATTGCCTTTTTTAATACAGCCTCTCTTTAAAGCAGCCTGTTCCATAATATACAGTGCTATTGAATTATCTGGATTAATAGCGCTTTCATCATAGCTTGCTTTTACAGCTTCTTTATCAAGCTCATATCTTTCGATAATATTATCAGGATAGTTGTTATACACATAGTTAATAGTATCTATAGCAAGTTCCTCTATGTTAAGAATATTATCATTAATAGAGCCAATCATGGCCAGGCGCATTCCAACGTCCTGGTTTTCAAATCTTGGCCATAGTATACCTGGAGTATCAAGCATTTCAACATTTCTCCCAAGCTTAATCCACTGTTTTCCCTTAGTAACACCAGGCTTGTTACCAGTTTTGGCACTTGCCTTACCAGCAAAGGAATTAATAAATGTAGATTTTCCAACATTAGGTATACCAACAACCATTGCTTTGATAGTTCTGTTCATGATGCCTCTGCTTTTATCACGTTCGATTTTATCAGCACATGCGGTCTGTATAAGATTATTTACCTGTTTAACGCCTGAATTGTCTCTTGAATTAAGCTTAAGGCAATATATATTCTTACTGTTAAAATAAGCAATCCATTTGTTAGTTACATAATCATCTGCTAAATCAGCCTTATTAAGAAGAATTATTCTTGCTTTGTTAGAGGCAAGTTTATCTATGTCTGGATTACGGCTGCTCATTGGAACTCTCGCATCAACTATTTCTATAACAAGATCAATAAGTCTTATGTTTTCTTCCATCATTCTTTTAGCTTTAGTCATATGACCAGGATACCAGTTGAAACTGCTTTTACCAGATTTGGCTGTATTGCAGTCCTTTGAATTCTGCTGTTCTTTTTGATAATTTTTTTTTATTGATTTTTTATTTGTTGAACCATTATTATTTCTT